>Ga0209382_10000410_pt1 | contig 70786 bp, 65 predicted proteins | sample SoiMetdeltSBSDD5_FD_187599 | JGI IMG/M metagenome (GOLD analysis project Ga0209382, IMG submission 187599) | Bulk soil microbial communities from a Populus tree surrounding site in Tennessee, USA - Soil MetaG P. deltoides SBSDD5 (SPAdes) (version 2) | ecosystem: Environmental > Terrestrial >...
TGCTCACCGCCTGGACGCATCTCGAAACCGCAGTCGAACTGGTCAAAGCCGGCGCCGCGGACTACGTCGCGAAGCCGTGGGACGATGCGCGTCTGCTCACGACGATCCGCAATCTGCTGGAGCTGCGCCGCTTGTCGGTCGAGCAGGACCGCGCAGCCCGGCGCCGTGCTGAGTCGCGCGCGGCTCTCGCGCAGAAGTTCGACTTGTGCGGCCTCGTGTTCGAGAGCGAACCGATGCGCGATGTGGTCACGAAGGCCACGCATATCGCCGCAGCCGACGTGCCCGTGTTGATCACCGGGCCGAACGGCTCCGGTAAGGAAGTGCTCGCGGCCATCATCCAGGCGAATTCGAGCGTGCGTGGCGGTCCGTTCATCAAGGTCAACGTCGGCGCGCTGCCGAAAGACCTGATGGAGGCGGAGCTGTTCGGCGCCGAAGCCGGTGCATACACGGGCGCGACCAAAGTGCGGCAGGGACGTTTCGAGGCTGCCGACGGCGGCACGCTGTTCCTCGACGAGATCGGCAATCTCTCGATGGAAGGTCAGGCAAAGCTGCTGCGCGTGTTGCAGACCGGCGAGTTCGAGCGCCTTGGCAGCAGCACGACGCGGCGTGTGAAAGTGCGTGTGATCAGCGCGACCAACTCCGATCTGCCGGCAGCCATTACCACCGGGCGTTTCCGCGAAGACCTCTACTATCGACTCAACGTCATCGAGCTGAAAGTCCCGCCGCTCGCCGAGCGCAAGGAAGACATCCTGCCGCTCGCCAAGCACTTCCTCGAAGACGGGCAGAAATTGAGCGTGCCGGCGCAGCGTGCGCTGCTGGCGCATGCGTGGCCCGGCAATGTCCGCGAGCTGATGAACACGATCCGCCGCGCGTCGCTGCTCTCGACGGCTGCGGAGATTTCACCGGCCGATCTCGGCCTGGTCATGGCGCCCGGCACGCTGGAGATGGTGCCGGAGCGGGAGCCGGATCGCGCTGAAATCGAAGGCGCCCTGGCGCGTGCGCGCGGAGTTATTGCGCGAGCGGCAAGAGAGTTGGGATTGAGCAGGCAGGCGCTATATAGAAGGATGGAGAAGTTGGGGCTGAAGGAATAGAAGAGTCGGGCTGAAGCCCGACCTACAGCGCAATAGTCACGACCCGGTCGAAGCGGTCGTCGTCCAGGATGATGGACGTGACGCCGCCGGATGCGGCACGAACGACGTGCAGAGCTGTCGCGTTGTTCGTGCCGCGTTCGATTGCGATGAAGGCCGTGTCGCCCTGATACTCGAGATCGGCAGTCCAGACCCCCGCGCGCAGCACGAGGCCGCCGCTCTCCTGCGTCAACAGTACCCGGCCCAGCCGCTCGTTCTGGAAAGTGCCCAGTATCGCTTGTGCGAGCTCTGGCTCGACTGCGCGCGGCGGGCGTTCGCGTGGCGCAATCTGGGCGAACTCGGTTGCCGCGGCTTGCTGGTACTCGCGGATTCGCTCGGCCGCGCGTTGCTCGCGCGCTCCGACCCAGTAGTCGATTGCTTGCCGCACCATCGCGGAGTTGAACGCATTCACTCCGGTATCGCCGACGCTCAGCACGGCGATGCCAAACTGCTCTGCCGGCAGGAAGAGGGCGATCGCGCGACAGCCGGTGTAGCCGCCCGAGCGCGATACGAAGCGATGTCCATCGTACGTTCCGAGATCCCACCCCAGGCCGTAGCCATCGCGATGCATGCCGAGCACGTCGCGATCCTGCTGAGCGACTGGCCGCCACGTGCTACGCAAAGTCGCGCTGGAAATCCCGCCGACTGCGTCCGCGTCGCTGACGAACGCCTGCAGGAATCGACCGGTATCGCGACCGCTCGAATACATGCCGCCGGCTGCGTTCATCGTGATGGTGGGCTTGAATCGTGCGCCGTGCCACGCGCCGTCCTGCCAATAATGACAACGCGCCGCCTGGCTCTCGACATCCTCGAGGCGTGCGGCTGTCTGGCGCAGTCCCAAGGGCTCGAAGACGTTGCGAGCGATCGCTTCGCGCCACGGCGTGCCGGTCTTGCGCTCGACCATCGCCGAATAGACGAACGGTCCGAGATTGGAATACGAGAACCCGGGCTCGGTGCGCGTCGCGAAGCGTTGCAAGTGCGCGGGGACGTCCTGCGCGCTGACCTCGCCGGTCGTGACGGACCGGTAGATCAGTCCACCCGCGCGCAGTTCAAAGGAGTGCGAAAGCAGCCGGCTCGCGGTAATCGCGGCAGGATCGAGTCCTGCTGGCAGCGTCAGCTCCGGCCACACATCCCGCAATGAAGTGGAAAGCGGCAGCTCGCCGCGCGCGTCCAGGACTGCCGCGAGAACACCGGTGTATGCCTTCGTCACCGACGCGTTGTAGATCGGTGTGTCCAGGGACATGGGAACGCCAGTTGCCACGTCACGCACCCCGTACGCGCCCTCGAACACGGTCTGGTTGCGATGAATGGCCACGACGACGAACCCCGGCGGCGCATGATCGCTGGCGCGCAGTCTTTCGACGAACGACCCGAGGTCATGGCGGAATCGCACCGGTCCGGACGTGCAGCCCACGCACAACGCGCCGAGCAGCAGGACAGCGGCAGTGGTCACGAGTCGCATGACACCTATTGGAGCACGTTGCCGTCGCCAGGACTTGAACGAATGTAACGTCCCGGACACCATGCGCCCCATGCGCTTTTCCCTGGAAGGCAAGCTCGCGCTGTTCGGGCTCGGGCTGGTCCTCGCCGTCGCGGCGCTCGTCGCGGCCTTGTCCCACTGGCTGGACTCGCCCTGGCTGGCATTTTTGGTCGGTCTCGCCGTCGCGAGCCCGCTCGCCGCTCTGGCTGCGCATTTCTACATGCAGCCGATCGCCAAGACACTGCAGGCCGTCGGCGATGGCATCGCGAGCCTCACGGATCGCGACTTCAGCGTGAGCATCACCGCAGCAGATCAACCCGAGCTGACAGCACTGGTCGAGGGCTACAACCGCCTCGGCAACGTGCTGCGTGAAGAACGCCAGTCTCTCTACCAGCGCGAACTGCTGCTCGATACCGTCATCCAGGCGACGCCGCTCTCGATGGTGCTGACGAATGCGAACGGCCGTGTCGTGTACAGCAACGTCGCCGCACGCCAGACGTTTCTCGGCGGGCGCAAGCTCGAAGGCCTCGCGTTCGCCGAGCTGATCGCCGCGTCGCCGGAGCCGTTGCGGCTGGCGGTCGCGTCGGAAGCGGACTCGCTGTTCACGATCGAAGGTGCGGACGAATCGGAGATCTACCATCTCGCGCAGCGCGGATTCCTGCTCAACAGCCAGACGCACCGCCTCTATCTGCTGAAGCAGATGACGCGCGAGCTGGCGCGGCAGGAAGTCGAGACGTGGAAGAAGGTCATTCGCGTGATCGCACACGAGCTCAACAATTCGCTCGCGCCGATCTCCTCGCTCGCGCATTCCGGCCGGCAGACCGTCGAGCGTCCCGACGCTGCGCAGCTCGAGCGCATCTTCCGCACGATCGAGGATCGCGCGCGCCATCTGCATTCGTTCATTGACGGCTACGCACGCTTCGCCAAGCTGCCGCGCCCGCAGCCCGAGCCGGTCGACTGGCCGGCGTTCCTGCGCTCGCTGCAGGAAACGGCGCCGTTCAAGCTTGCCGGCGAGCCACCGACGCGGCCCGGTGTGTTCGATCCGGCGCAGATCGAGCAGGTGATCATCAACCTGGTGAAGAACGCGAGGGAGGCGGGGGCACCGCCGGACAGCATCGAGGTGCAGGTGCAGGAGTACGCGGGCGGCTGGCGACTGCAACTCCTGGACCGCGGCGCAGGCATGTCCGAGGAAGTCCTGCGTAATGCGCTGCTGCCGTTCTATTCGACAAAACCTTCCGGTGCGGGCCTGGGGTTGACGCTGTGCCGCGAGGTCATCGAGGCGCACGGCGGCCGGATTTCGCTCGCCAACCGCCCCGGCGGCGGGCTGGCCGCCACCTTGTGGATTCCGGCCATCGCGCTCGAATGATTCCGCTTACGTCAAGCGTCCGGTCGCGGGTGGTGCGATTTCGTGGGGTACTCTAGGATGGCCCATCGCGGGAGCTGCGATTGGGGATAGGGGCGTCAGAATGAACAAAGAGTCCGCGCTGGCCAGCCTCGGTTTATCGGGCAACGAAGACACGGCGACCGTGGCGCGCGCCTACGGCCAGCGGCTGTCGGCGATCCAGGATCAGTTGATCAAGGCGCAGACGGATGCGGAGCGCGGCGACTGCCAGACCAAGCTGGCGACGCTCGTGGAGTCGTACGAGTTCGTGACCCAGACGGGTCGCCATACGAAAGTCGCCGCGAACGAATCCTCGGCAACCGTGATGCGCACCGGCACCGAGATCGCGCAGCTCACGCCGCAGACCGACACGTTGATCCGCATGGAGCCGGGCGCCGTGCTGTCGAGCCGGCTGGAAATCGGCGCATTGCTCGGCCAGGGCGGCATGGGCAACGTCTATGCCGCGCGCGATCGCCTGAAGGACGAAGACGTCGCGATCAAGGTGCTGCGCCAGGACCTGCTGTTCAGCACCGCGGCGAAAGAGCGCTTCCTCGCCGAAGCAAAAGTTTCCTGCAACCTGTCGCACCCGAACATCGTGCGCGTCTACGACGTCGGTCAGAGCGGCAACTACTACTACTTCTCGATGGAGCGGCTGAAAGGTCACAACCTGCGTCATCGCATCGAGGCGTACGAGCGCGAGAATCGCCAGTTCTCGATCGACGAAGTCACCGACATCGCGCGCCAGCTCATCGACGCGCTGCGTTACGCGCATCGCTACATCGTGCATCGTGACATCAAGCCGGAGAACATCTGGCTGGCCGACGATGGCACGGTGAAGCTGATGGACTTCGGCATCGCGCGCGCCTACAGCAGCTCGCACATGACGCAGACCGGCATGACGCTAGGCACTGCGTACTACATGGCGCCGGAGCAGCGCGTCGCTGCGAAGGATGTCGACTGGCGCGCCGATCAGTACGCGCTCGGCGTCGTGTTGTACGAATTGTTGTCGGGCACGCTGCCGACTGGCGCCGTGAAGTCGCTCGAGACGGAGCGGCGCGATCTGCCGAAGCGCTACGCGCGCGCGTTGATGCGGGCTATGTCGCCGAAGCCGGATGATCGTTTCGCGGCGCTGGCAGATCTGCTGACCGAGATGGAGGGGCAGGAGCGCAAGGTTGCTGTCGGTCTCGGCGGGCTGTTGCTGCTCGCTGCCGGCGTTGCGGCCGCAGGAGTGGGGACCTACTTTTTTATCCGGCCCGCGGCGGCGCCGACGCAGCAGACCGCTGTCGTAACGGAACCGGCGGTGGAGAAGCCGGCCGAGGTCTCGAAGCCCAAGGAGCCTGCGATTACCACCGCGAGCGGCGACAGCGTCGCGGATTCGATGCCGCCGCTGACTGCGCAGAACGATACGTCGCCGCCGAAAGAGCCGCCCCAGGGACCGGCCGAAAAATCGACCGGCGAACCTCCGGCGAAGAGCGACTCAGCGGCTACGGTCGCACAGTCGGATCGAGCGGGATCGTCGAACAAGACCGCATCGAACTCGTCCACGCGAGTCGCCGCGGTCGATCCTTCATCGCAGATCGATACGCGTCGTCAGGAATGCGTCACGCAATGTGAGCGCGACAGCGGCGAGTGCAAGAGCCTGAATCGTCGCGGCAAGCAGGACTGCATGCGCTCAGTCGCATTCGGCGGTAGCAGCAGCGGTCGGCTGTCGACTACGACTGCATATTCTGCGAACTGCGCGTTCTACAGCACGCAGCGCTGCGACCGCGCGTACAACCGCGACGCATGCCTCTCACGCATGGACACGCGTTACACCGAGTGCGTGCAACTGGTCAACAATATCGCCTCGGGCCGGGCGGAATGCGAAGACCGCGCGCGCGAGTCCGACAAGATGTGTCTGGATGAGCTGAGGGATTGCCGCGCGGGATGTTAGCTCGCCGCGTAACCCGAAGCCGGTGGGCACGTGTCTGCTTCCTTGCGGCGTTCCTGGCCGCATTCGCCGGCAGCAGCTACGGTCAGCAGGCGCGCATAGCGATCAGCGATCTCAAGCCTTTCTACTGCAAGGGTGAATCGTTAGAGGTAACGATTTGGAATCGAGGCGAGCAGGCAATCTCAATCAACGTTGCCATTGAGACACTCGTTGACGGCAGATGGGTTGAGACTTGGGCGAGCCTCAGGACCCCACCGGATCAGATTCCTACCAAGATCGCCGCAACGGATTTGGTCGAACCGGGTAAATCCGTAGCGTACTCGTTCGATATTTTCAGATTCCCTGTTCGTGCAGACCTCGCGAAAGCCAAGTGGCGGCTGAGGGCAGACACGATTGCCGAGACCCAGCGAACGTCCCTCGCATCTGCGGAGTTTGCGATTTGCCCCGACTAAGCCAGCGTGTGATACACATTCTGCACGTCGTCGTCCTGCTCGAGCTTGTCGATCAGCTCCATCACTTCGGTCGCCTGCGGCTCGGGCAACTCGGTCGGCGTGAGGCAGATGTACTCGTGCTCGGCTGACAGCGGCGCGAGCTTGCGGTCTTCCAGTGCTTTCTGCACGTGGCCGAAGTCGCCGAACATGCAGCGGATCACGATCTGCGGCTCGCCTTTCTCGCCGGTGCTCTCGCCCATCTCTTCGAGGCCGTGATCGATCAGGTACAGCTCCAGGTCGTCCTGGTCGATGCCTTCCGGGTTCAGGCGGAACACACCCATCTTCTTGAACATGAAGCTGACGCTGTTGCTGGTGGCGAGATTGCCGCCGTGCTTCGAGAACGCGTTGCGCACGCTCGCGACGGTGCGCGTTGGATTGTCAGTTGCAGCTTCGACGAGTACCGCGACGCCATGCGGGGCATAGCCCTCGTACATCACGACGTCGAAGTTCGCGGCTTCCTTGCCCGAGGCGCGACGGATCGCCGCCTCGACCTTGTCCTTCGGCATGTTGACGGCGCGCGCGTTCTGCATCACGCGGCGCAGGTGGGAGTTCGAGTTCGGGTCCGTGCCGCCGGACTTGACGGCGATCGTGATGTCCTTGCCGATGCGCGCGAACTGCTTCGCCATGCGGTTCCAGCGCGCGAACATCGCATGCTTTCTGACTTCGAAAATGCGGCCCATGAAACGTCCAGCGAAAAGGCGAGGGCCCGCATTGTAGCGCGGCCCAGTGGACGCAGGTTCTTTTAGCGCCCTGCAGGTCGGGCTTCAGCCCGACTCCCACGTCACGCCGGCGTGGCCAGCCGCCGCCCGTTTCAGCAGGCTCAACAGCGGGATCGCGCGGGTTTCCAGTGCGATCGGCGCTCGGCGCGCGTGTGGCTCCTCCTCGCTCGCCGAGTCCTCGTTATCCGCCGGCGGCGTGTCCGTGTCGGCGGTCTTGGCCTTCATGTCTTCCACGGCCGATTCCAGCTGTCGCATTGCCGGCGGCACGTCCTCTGCGCTCAGTCCGCCGGGGATGCGGCCGGTCGCGCCCATCAGCTTCAGGAGCTGCGTGGCGTCGTTGCCGAACATGGTGATCGTTTCGGTTGCAGGGGACTTGAATTGCACCAGCATCGGATTCGCTCAGGTGCAGCCGCGCAGCAAGAACAGCACCAGTAGTACGGGGATCGGTACGCCGAGCAACCACAGCAGGATCCAGCCCACCTTGCCTTGCTCGCGTTCGCGCGCGAGCCGCAGTTTCGTCCGCAGATACGACATCGTCAATTCCTCAGCCTTGTGCCGAAGAATTAACGGTTGCCGTCGCGACCCAGTTCCGCGGCAGCCTTCCAGACGGAGTGGGCGGTGAGGCGCTTCAGGCCTTGCCCAACCAACAGCGTTTCGGCCTCTTCCCACGAGGAGGCATCGCGAGCGGCGAGTACTGTCAGCATGCCGGCCAGCTCCCCGAAATAGACTGCGCGCCCGAGCGGCTGCATCTGTCCCGGCGGCACGCGGTCCACTTGTTCGCGCAACGCCCTCGTCGCGAGGTCGGACAATTCCCAGGACTGCGCGATCCGGCAGGCGAGATCCGGCGCGTGCAACTGCATGGAGCGGATGAACACCTCCGCTCGCGGCAGCACGTTCGGTTGTTCGCGATACATGTCGACGGTCAGCCGGAACAGGACGATGCGCGCGAGCGAGGTGAGCAGGCCGAGCATCTGGGCGATGAATGGATCCGCACTGCGCGTGGCCGATGCATGTTTTTCCGCGCCGGCGGCGCAGCGCTGCGCCTGTTCCCACGTCACCTCCGCGAAGCCATCGAAGTAGCCGCGCGGCAGTCGGAAAACCGGCTGCAGGATCGCGACTGCCATGAGGCTGCGCAGGCCATCGATGCCGAGCGTCTGGACCGCACGATCGAGACTGTCGACGGGCTCGCGCGAGGTTCGGTACAAGGCATTGTTCGCCCGCTGCAGCACGCTGCCGGCGAGCGCGGGATCTTCGACGATCAGGTTGACCAGCGTGCGCCGCGAGCTCTCGGTGTCGTTCAACGCCTGCAGGAGCTTCGGCAGCAGCATCGGCCGTCGTGGAAAGTAGTCGCGCTGATGTACGGACTGCGCTGCACTCTCGCTGATGCGATCCATCACTGCCGCGTGCTCGCCGAAGATCTGGTAGTCGAAGCTCTTGACCCCGAATGCGATCTTGTAGCACTCGTCCTGCGCGGCCTGGATCGCCTCGGTGGAATAGAGCGCGTTGTTGATGCTCGGCGCGGGCGAAGTCTCGGGCGAGGCGGATGTCGCAGCGACAGCGGGCTCGGCTTCGCCTGCGGCTTCCTTGCGGCGGCGATATGCGAGCACGGCGACGCCTGCGGCGCCTCCCAGCAGAACTATCAGGATGGCTGTCGTAACGGCGATGGCCGTGCTCCCCGCGCCTGGTCCGATGGCAGCGCATGATAGCCGGAATCCAGGGGAACTAAGCTATGCTCGGTTTCACTTCGTAAGGGACACCATGTCGCTCACATCCGGCCAATTAGACGAAATCGCGCCAGGCGTGCGGCGGCTGGTCGCACGCAACCCGGGGTTCATGACCGGACCGGGTACGAACACTTATCTGATCGGTACGCAGCGTTTGGCGGTGATCGATCCCGGGCCGCACGATGTCGTCCACATCGAGAAGATCATCGAGGTGGCCGGCGGACGCTTGGCCTCGATCCTGGCCACTCACACGCACCCGGACCATTCGCCCGCCGTGGCTGCGCTTGCCAAGTCGACCGGAGCGGAAATTCTCGGACGCGGCGCGCCGGTGCACGGACGCCAGGATGCGACGTTCCTTCCGACGCGAGTGCTCAATGACGGCGATGTCGTGAGTATCGGCGGGCGCGCTCTGCGAGCGATTCACACGCCGGGGCATGCGTCGAATCATCTTTGCTATCTGCTCGAAGACACGGGGATGCTGTTCTCGGGCGACCACGTCATGCAAGGGTCGACGGTCGTGATCGGTCCGCCGGACGGCAATATGCAGCAGTACCTGCAATCGCTCGCGCGGCTGCAACGCGAGCCGGTGACGCGCATCGCGCCGGGGCACGGAACGGTGATTGAAGATGCGCAAGGCGAGATCTCGCGTCTCATCGCGCATCGCCTGCAACGCGAAGCGAAGGTCGCAGAACGTTTGCGTCGCGCGGGTCGCGTGACGATCGATGTGCTGGTGGCAAGTGTCTACGACGATGTCGATCCTCGCTTGCATCCAGTCGCCAAAGGCTCGTTGCTCGCGCACCTGATCAAACTCGAAGCCGACGGGCGCGCCGCGCGCGACAACGCAGCCGATGCGACGTGGTGGATGAAAGAGTGAGGCGCGCCGCCGCGCTCATCGAGCTGTCTTGCTGCTCTCTGATTCTCGACGGGCACGTGGTGCTCGACGAGATCGACTTCGCGCTGCACCGGGGCGAGCGCTGGGCATTGGTGGGGCCGAACGGCGCGGGCAAGACATTTCTTCTCAAGATGCTCCGCGGCGACGTGTGGCCCACGCCGACCGGTCGCGAGCGACGCATCTCCCGACTGGATAAGGAGCACATCGCGTACGTCGGCGCGGAACGGCAGGACAAATATGTGCGCTACGACTGGAACCTGACCGTGGGGGAGGTCGTGACCACCGGGCTGTTCGACGAAGACATTCCGCTGACGCAACCGACACGCACGCAACGGCAACGCGTCGCCCGTGTGCTGCAGCGATTCGGCTTGTCGGGTCTGCGACGGCGACGAATTCTCACGCTGTCGTACGGCCAACGTCGCCTCGTGCTCGTCGCTCGCGCATTCGCCGGCGATGCGCGCGTGCTGTTGCTCGATGAGGTGTTCAACGGCCTCGACGCGCGCGCACGCGAGAAATTGCGCCGCGCACTGGAGCGACCGCGCGGCGGACACGATTGGGTGCTGACGTCGCATCGTCCGAAGGAGCTGCCGTCGAATGTGACGCATGTAGCGAAGATCGAGCGTGGAAGGATCGTCGGCAGAGGACAGGGAACGCAGCAATGGGGACATTCCTCATTTCGCCGGCGTCGTGTCATGCGGACCGAGCGGGTCGCAATGAAGAATGTCCCCATTTCTTCCTGGCTCGTCCGCATCACCAACACCACCCTCTACCGCGACTACCGCCCGATCATCCGCGACCTCAACTGGACCTTGCTCCCCGGCGAACACTGGGCCGTGCTCGGCGCGAACGGCAGCGGCAAGTCGACGTTGCTCAGCCTCATCTACGGCGACCTGCACCCCGCGCTCGGCGGCACGATCGAGCGCGCCGGCTTGTCTGCAGGCGATCGCATCGAAGACTGGAAGCGTCGCGTCGCGTGGGTCTCGCCGGAATTGCAGGCGGATCACTTCGCCGCGCACTCGCTCGAAGAGGTCGTCATCTCGGGGCGCTACGCGAGCGTTGGCCTGAATTCGCCGCCGACTGCAGCAGACCGGCGCAGCGCGCGCCGCTGGCTCGAATACTTCGGCATCGCAGAGCTGCGCGACCGCGGCCCGCGCAGCGTTTCCTACGGCCAGATGCGACTCGCATTGTTCGCGCGCGCGATGGCGAACAATCCGGAGCTGTTGTTGCTGGACGAACCGTGCACCGGTCTGGATGGCGACGTCCGCGAGCGCGTGCTGCACGAGATCGAGCGGCTCGCACGCAGCGGAACGCAGATCGTCATGGCCGTGCACGATCCGGAAGACATCGTACCGGCGGTGAGGAATGTGTTGAGGATCAAGCGCGGCGGCAGAGTCGGGCTAAAGCCCGACCTACAGCCCGATGAAAAAACCTAGATCTGGACTTCTGCCTCGTACACGATGACGGCGTCGCCGACGATGCGTACGGACTGCACGACCTTGCCCGACGACTCCACTTCGACCTCGACGAGGCCCGGCCGGTGCACCCACATGCCTTGCTGGCCGCGGAAGCGGACGCGGCCTTCTTTCGGCGTCAGCAGGCCGTGCGTCACCAGGTAGGTGCCCAGCATGCCGTGCGCGTTGCCGCTGACCGGATCTTCGGGGATGCCGAGCGCGGGCACGAACATGCGCGACTCGGTGCCGATCACGCCGTTCTCTTCGACGAGCGCGAACACGAAGTAACCTTCCGCACCGACGTGCGAAGTGAGGCGGGCGAGCTCTTCGAAATCCGGCTTGATCGAGCCGAGCAGCTCCGCCGACTGCAGCCCGATCATCAACCGCGTGCCGCCCTTCGCGAGGATTTGCAGCGGGGTGTCCAGATGCAGGCTCGGGCTCGAGACGCCGAGCGCATTCAATACCTGGCGGCGGTGATGGTCCGGCAGAATCGGACCGAGCGAAGGCGGATTCTGCGTGATGCCGATGCGCAGGTCGCCGGCGACTTCCGTCACCTCGATCTCGACGATGCCGGCGGCGGTGCGCTGGCGCAGCTTGCCCCGCGGCCTGCCATCTTTCTTCGCACGCACGTACTGCGCGGCGATCGTTGCATGACCTACGAACGGCACCGAATGCCGCGGCGTGAAGAATTTCACCTGCATGTCGTGATCGCCGGCTTCCGCTTCTTCCAGCACGAAGGCTGTTTCGCGGTTCACTTCCGTGGCGACCGTCTGCATCTGGTCTTCCGTCAGCTCGTCCGCGTCGAGGACGACGACTGCGGGGTTGCCGCAGAAGCGCTCGCGTGTGAATGCGTCGACGTGAAAAAGCCGGCAGCGGCGATTGGCCATGAATCCTGGACCTCCCGTTTGTTTTGGCCCCGCTCTTATGGCGGAAGTGACGCGGAAGGTCAATGAGACCTGCTGGCGGCGAGCGACCGGCAGCTATACAATTGCGCCCGCCTTAGGGGTGGCCCTGACTGGGGCCTGAGATGGCGGCATGCGCACTGAGCGCTCAGCGCCGAACCCGTTGAACCTGATCCGGTTAGTACCGGCGTAGGGAGCAGGTCATGCGCTTTTCCCATTTCTTCGCAATCTCCACGTTCCTGCTGTACGGCATCAATGCCGCTGCGGCGGATTCCGATGTGCTCGAAGAAGTCGTCGTCACTGCGACATTCCGCGAGCAATCTCTCCTCGACACACCCGTCAGCATCACCGTGCTGAACGAGCGGACACTGCAGGATGCAGGCAGACAGCATTTCGAGGACGTGCTCGCCGCGGTGCCGAATCTCAACTGGGCCGGCGGCACCTCGCGGCCCCGCTTTTTCCAGATCCGCGGCATCGGCGAGCGCGAGCAGTACGAAGGCGCGCCGAACCCGTCCGTGGGTTTCCTCATCGACGACATCGACTTCAGCGGCATCGGCATGCCTGCCACGCTGTTCGATGTCGATCGGATCGAGGTGCTGCGCGGTCCGCAAGGCATGCGCTACGGCGCAAATGCGCTCGCGGGCCTCATCGTCATGCGCAGCCGGGATCCTGGCGAGGAGCTCGGCTTCGCGACCGAAGCGTCGTACGGCGAGTACGCGAGCGAATCCGTCGGCGCTGTCGCAACCGGCCCGATCGACTCGTTGAAATCTTCGTGGCGCGTCGCCGTGCAGCGTTACCGCAGCGATGGTTATCGTCGCGACGTATTCCTGCATCGCGATGACACGAACGGTCGCGACGAGCTCACGGGCCGCGCGAAGTGGCGTTGGCAGCCGAGCGAAGACACGACGGTCGATCTCACGTGGCTGCATGCGAAGCTCGATAACGGTTACGACGGCTGGTCGATCGACAACACACGCGTATCGCTCGCCGATCGCCCCGGCAAGGATGCGCAGACCTCCGATGGTGCGTCGCTGCGCGTGGAGACGAGCGCGGGATCGCTCGGCCGGTTGACGGTCATCGCCGCAGGCTCGGACTCCGACAGCGAATACAGCTTCGACGAAGACTGGGGCAACGAGCGCGACTGGGCGCCGTTCACGTACGATTTTTTCTACGGCTCGCAGCGCAGCCGCACGACACGCAGTCTGGAAATGCGGCTCGCATCGCCGGACGCAGCGACGCCCGGAGCGATCGCCTGGCTTGCCGGGGTTTATGGCCTCGACGTCGAAGAAACATTGAGCGAAGGCCGCGATGGCGTGTACATCGATCCGTTCACGCCGGAGTTTTCCGGCACGACCGACTATCACCTGCGCAGCAACTATGACGCGCGCAACGTGGCGATCTTCGGCCAGCTCGACGGCTCTTTCGGCGTGCGCTCTGGATGGTCATTCGGACTGCGCGGCGAGAATCGCGCGGCAGACTACCGCGACAGCGGCGTGCGCAACGGCGAGCCGCGCGCGACCGATGTCGACGAAACGGACACGATGTTGGGCGGGCAAGCCACCGTGTACTTCGATCCATCCGAGCAGCTGCGCACGTTCGCGACGCTGTCGCGCGGCTACAAGGCAGGCGGCTTCAATCTTGGTCAGGCGGCGACGATCCGCCCGCGCTTCGAGCCGGAGTATCTGTGGAGCATCGATATCGGTGCGAAGGGCGAATGGCTGGATCGCACGCTGTACGCCGACGTCACGGCCTTCTACATGAAGCGCGAAGACATGCAGATTTCGACCGGCGTGCAGCTCGATCCCATCGGCGACCCCGGCAGCTACTTCTTCCTCACCGACAACGCATCGGGAGGTCGCAATCTCGGTCTCGAAAGCAGCGTGCGCTGGCGCGCGACCGGACAACTGGAGATCGGCGGGACGCTCGGGCTGCTGCGCACTCGCTACTACGGCTATCGGCCGGCCGGCGAGGACCTGAGTGCGCGCGATCAAGCGCACGCGCCCGAGTATCAGCTCTCCCTCAATGCCACATGGCGTCATCCGCTCGGCTGGATGGCGCGCATCGATGTCTCCGCCGTCGATGACTTCTACTTCGACGTGCCGCCGAACCCGACACGCAGCGACGCGTATGCGCTGACCAACGTCAAAGTTGGTTACGAGGCGGCGAACTGGAGTATCTATGCGTGGGGCCGCAATGTGTTCGACGAGGATTACGCTGTGCGCGGCTTCTTCTTCGGCAACCAGCCGCCGCTGTTCGAGTCCCAACGCTACGTGCAGCTCGGCGAGCCGCAGCAGTTCGGAATCACTGCCCGATGGGAGTTTCGTTGATGCGTACCGCAGTAGAAATCAGCCTGTATCCGCTCGATGCCGACTACATTCCGTCGATCAAGGCGTTCATCGAGCGGCTGAACGCTTACCCGGAGCTGCAGGTCACGACCAACGCGATGAGCACGCAGATTGCCGGCGAGCATGCACGCGTGTTCGAGATCCTGGGCAAGGAAACGGCGGTCACTTTCGGTGAGCGCGGGCGCAAGGTGTTCGTGATGAAGGTGCTCGGCGGGACCGGCTGATGGACAAGCTGCTGGCGCAGCTCCTGGCGACTTCACCCTGGGAAGCCGGCGCCGCGTTGCTCGGCTTGGCCTATCTGCTGCTCGCTGTCCGCCGCAATCTGCTGTGCTGGTTGTGCGCGTTCGTCAGCACGAGCATCTATCTCGTCCTGTTTGCGCGTGCCGCGCTCTACATGCAGTCTCTGCTGCAAGTGTTCTACCTTGCGATGGCAGTGTACGGATTCATTGACTGGCGCAAGGGACGCACAGCCGACGGCGAAGTCGTGATTCGCTCGTGGACACCGATGCAACATGCGATCGTCGCGGTCGGCGTCATCGTCGCGAGCGCCGTCAACGGTTGGCTGCTGGCGCACAACACGGATGCAGCAGCACCGTACATCGATTCGTTCGTCACCTGGGGTAGCGTGGTGACGACGTGGATGGTCGCGAGACGCGTCATCGAGAACTGGCTCTACTGGGTAGTGGTCGACGCGATCGCGGCGTGGCTGTACTTCACGCAGGGCCTGCTCGCGACGACCTTGTTGTTCTTGATCTACCTCGGGATCGTGGTGCGCGGCTACTTCGTCTGGCGTCGCGAACAGGCGCAACAGCGGCTGGCAGGAGTCGCTGCGTAATGCAAGTCGACGACGTCGCGCGGGAGCTTGGCGCCGGCACAGTCCGCAGCGTCGAGCCGATCAAGCACGGACTGACGAATCGTAGCTGGCTCGTCACTACCGACGAGGATCTCTTCGTCGTCCGCATCAGCGACGAGTCGTCGGCGCGAGAGCTGCAGATTGATCGGAACAGCGAGGCCACGGTGTTGAAGCTGGTCTCGCGCGCCGGCATCGGTCCAGAAGTCATGCGTTGCGATCCGGAGCACGGCATCCTGGTCACGCGCTATCTGGGCGCGACTTGGAACGAGCGCGACGCGCAGTTGGGCGAGAACATCGACCGGATCGCGACGTTGCTGCGTCGGTTGCACGCACTTGAGGTGCCCAGCGGCGTGCGTGCTGTCGATCTCGCTTCAACCGTGCACGGCTATCTCCGCACGCTTGACGAGCGCGGTCGCCGCAGCGGACTCACTTCGCCGCCGCTGCGCGAATGCGCGGACAAGACGGCCATGCAATTGCGGAAGGGCTCGACAGCCTGTCTCTGTCACAACGACGTGCATCATCTGAACATCGTCGATGGCGACAGTCTTCGGCTCATCGACTGGGAATACGCCGGCGTCGGCGAGCCGCTGTTCGATCTCGCTTCGGTGTGCGTGTACCACCGTTACCGGAGGGCGCAGCGCGAGCGGTTGTTGTCCGCCTACGCTGCGCCCTCCGAAACAGTGAGCTGGCAACGCCTCGAGTTGGCGTGCTGGCTGTTCGACTACATCCGCGACTTGTGGCTGGCCGTCAGGTAGCTCACCGGCGGCGCAGCGGCAGCAGGTAGTGGTTGACGGTCCAATCGGCTACCTGGCGTCCCTGCTTGCGTGCTGCGACATCGGCGAATCGGAAATGGATGCCGAGCAGGATGCGTGCCTCGACCATGTCGTCGGCGGCGTCCGAGAAGCGACGATACGTCCGCGTCTTGCGCACGGCCTGCGACACGGCGGTCGTGACATCGAACGTCATGCGGTCGGTGTCGAAGAACAACTCCAGCGTGCGAGTCATTGCGCCGGCGACGTTGTTCGCGCCCGAGGTGTAATCCGGATAGTTCGGGTTGTTGATCAGCGGCTGCCACGAGGCATCAGCGACCGTATGCGGGTTGTCGTCGTTGGCAGCTTCGACGATGGCCGTGATCGGCCGCCAGATCACGTAATGAACCTTGCTGTCCCAGGCGGTGATCAAGGCATCGGCAGTCGCCATATTTGCGAGTGCGAACAGGCGCGCAGTGTCCCCGGTCTTACGCAGGTATCGCGTCGCGACTCCGCGCAGCGCGCTGTTCCACTGCGCCGGTATGTTCCCGCTGTAGAAGTACGCGAGATCAGTCTGCTCGGCGCTCCGCGCGGTGCTCGTGAGCGAACCGAGTGCTTTGACCTCGTTGAAGTCCCTCGTATAGCGATCGCTCGTCCGCTCGGGCGGCGGCGCGGCGCGGAAGCGCGCGGGGCTGGTGAGCGTGAAAGGATCCAGCTTCGCCATCCACGGCGCTGCCATCGCTGAGAACGGCGGCGGCGCAGGCGGGTTGCCCTGGAAGGACGGCGTCGGACGCCACTTGCCGACCTCGTTGCTGCCGACGAAGGGCGGCGGCAGCGGATCGGGATTCGCACGTCGCACGGTCAGGAGCCGCGCCGCGGCCTGCTGGCCGACGGCCAGGCCGGGATCGCCAATGAGGCCTTTGTCAGCCAGGTAGGCGAAGTAGAGGGGATCGAGCTTTTCCGCCTGCATGGGATACATACCGACCAGCACGTCGTGCGCAGCCGCAGCCACCGCAGCCGACCGACTGCCGGAAGCGTGCTCGACCTCGAAAAGATAGGGCTCGAACCGCTTCTCGATCGCCTGCACGGCGTCGTGAACGGCAATCTGCACCAATGCGATGTCAACCATGCCGATCGGACCGGGTCGCCCCACGGTGACTGCATCGACCGTGATCTGATTCCAATCGACGACTGCATTGGGAGCGCCGTCGGCACAGGCGGCCCCCGTACCGCCGAGCAGTCCGTACAGGACCAGGGCAGCAACGCGTTTCATATTCGATCCTCCTCTGTAGACACATCCCGGTTTTGTCGCTGCAGAATGCGCATCGCGGCCGCGCCGGGCATAGTCCAGAATCTGCACTTGGCGGGTAGCAGGCACGGGAGTAGCGTTCGCACATGCTCGGTTACGGACAGTTCTGCCCGGTCGCGCGCGGCGCCGAAGTCTTCGGCGAGCGCTGGACGCCGCTCGTGGTGCGCGAGCTGATGTGCGGCAGTACGCGTTTCAATGACATCCGTCGCGGCGTGCCGCGGATCTCCACGACGTTGCTCGTGCAACGACTGCGCAAGCTGGAACAGATCGGCGTAGTCGCGCGCGTACGCGCACCGGGCGGCTCGGAATATCGGCTGACCGCTGCGGGCGAGGAGTTGCGGCCGCTCGTGATGGCGCTCGGCCATTGGGGTTCGCGCTGGATCGGCAGCCGTCTCAAGCGCGATCAGCTCGATGCCGGCTTCCTGATGTGGGACATCCGCCGCTTCGCGCGCCGCGAGCTGTTCCCGGCGGAGCGTCGCATAGTCGTGCAGTTCCGCTTCACCGATGCCCGTCAGGGCGAGCGCGTCTGGTGGCTGGTCGTCGAGAAGGGCGAAGTCGATCTGTGTCGCGACGATCCGGGACACGAAGTCACGCTGATCATCGAGTCGACCGTGCGTGCACTGACGGAGATCTGGACCGGCGACCTGCTGCCCGAGGACGCGGTGAGCCGCCGTGCGATTCGCGTCTTGGGTGACGCGCGCGATGCGCGCAATGTCTGGAGCTGGATTGGCGCGAGCGCTTTCGCGCCGACGCGGCGCGCCGTGCTCGAAGCTCCGCCTACTTCCGCTCGGTCTGCTTCGCGACCGCTTCGGCCGCAGCCTTGATCGCTTCGGGATCGCCGAGGAAACGACGCGACTTCGGCTTCAGGCCCGTATCCAGCTCGTAGGAGATCGGCACGCCGGTCGGGATGTTGAACTCGACGATGTCGGCATCCGACATGCCGTCGAGCATCTTCACGAGCGCGCGCAGGCTGTTGCCGTGCGCGACCACGAGCAGGTTGCGTCCCGCCTTCAGCTCAGGCGCGAGCCGCTCGTTCCAGTAGGGCAGCACACGATCGAGCGTCGTCTTGAGCGACTCGGTCGTGGGAAGCTGCTCGGGCCGCAGGCTGGCGTAGCGACGGTCGAAGCGCGGATGACGCGGATCGTCCAGCGACAGCGGCGGCGGCGGAATGTCGTAACTGCGCCGCCAGACCTTCACTTGCTCGGCGCCGTGTTTCTCGACCGTCTGCGCCTTGTTCAATCCCTGCAGCGCGCCGTAGTGCCGCTCGTTCAGTTGCCAGCTCCGTTCGACGGGCAGCCACATCAAGTCCATTTCGTCGAGGATCAGCCACAGCGTGCGGATCGCACGCTTCAACACCGAAGTGAACGCGAGGTCGAACTCGAAACCTTCTTCCTTCAGGAGCCGGCCGGCGAGGCTCGCCTCCTTGCGTCCTTGCTCGGTGAGGTCGACGTCGACCCAACCGGTGAACAGGTTTTCCAGGTTCCAGGTGCTTTGTCCGTGACGGACCAGTACCAGTTTTCCAACCATGGGTTTGCCGGGCATGGTGTGAAGATTACCCTTCCGCCATGCGCCGTACAGCCTGGAGCGCGACGGAGAGCGTCGCGAAGTCCATCTCCGGCAGCGAGCGCATGTCGTTGACCGTCTGACGCAGGTAGTCGACGGCCTTCTGATGCCGCGTGACCCACGTTTGCAGTGCCTGCTCGGGTGCGCGCTGGCGCGACTCGCTCAGCACCTGCATGCAGAGCATGCGCTGCAGGTTGTAAATGTTGTCGCGCAGAGTCGTGCGCGCAACTGCCTGCCAGTGGCCCTCGACACCAAGCGATTCGATCTGCTCGCGGATCCAGTCGAGCGCCAGCGCCGTGCCGACGCCGAAGTACGCGCGTGCCGCAGCGGCGATGGGCAGCTTCGCCTGCTCCGCGATTTCGACCAGATCCGGGCCCGAGCGCAGCGCTGGGAGGCTCGCCATGCGCTTGGCCAGCGCATCCGGCACGTTCGCGGCACGATACTGCGTGCGGCGGCTTTCGAAGAACGTCAGGTCCGCGCCGGACAGCACACCCGGCAGCGCGCCGTCGAGATCCGCGAGGCCGCGTTGCAGCCGCGACACCTGGCGCTCGATTTCGAGCCGGCCCGATTGATGATGGATGAGCCAGTACGTGCAGAAACGCAGCAGCCGCGTCGTTTCGTACATCAGCTCGTACTGCGTCGCCGCCTTGATCTTCGTATCGAGCGCTTCGATCTGACTCCACGTCGCGCGCATTTCGTACGACTCACGCGCGATCGCATAAGCGCGCACGACGGTCGCGGCGCCGGTGCCGGTGTCTTCCTGCACGCGCCGCGCGAACGTCGGCCCCATGCGGTTCACCATGCTGTTGGTCGTCGCGGTCGCGATGATTTCCCGGCACAGCCGGTGCTGGCCGAGATATTTGCCCAGGCGCTGCTGCATGAGACGCGGGAAGTAGCGCTCCAGCTCGTGCGCCAGGTACGGATCCTCCGGCACGTCGGAATCGATCAGTCGCGAGTACAGCGCCATCTTGGAGTAGGCGAGCAGGATCGACAGCTCCGGCCGCGTCAGGCCGCGCGTGGCCTTGTGACGCTCGGCAAGCTCTTCTGCGCCCGGCAGAAATTCGAGCGCGCGATCGAGCCCGCCTGACAGCTCCAGCGAACGGATCGAGTGCGCATGTTCCAGCAGGTCGCTCACCGCGCGCGTTTCGAGCACCGACAGCGCCTGGCTCTGCAGGTAGTTGTCGCGCAGGACCAGGTGCGCGACTTCGTCGGTCATGTCGACCAGCAGCTTGTTGCGCTTGTCGAGCGTGAGACCGGCGCGCTTCGGCAGGTTGTTGAGCAGGATCTTGATGTTGACTTCGTGGTCCGAGCAGTCGACGCCGCCCGAGTTGTCGACGAAATCGGTGTTGAGCTTGCCGCCGCAGATCGCGTACTCCACGCGTCCGCGCTGCGACAGCCCGAGGTTGCCGCCTTCGCCGACGACACGGCAGCGCAGGTCCTTGCCGTTGACGCGCACCGGGTCGTTGGTGCGATCGCCGACGTCGCCGTGGCTCTCGTCGCTGGCCTTCACATAGGTGCCGATGCCGCCGTTCCACAGCAGGTCGACCTGCAGGCACAGGATCATCTTGATCAGCTCGAGCGGCGTCGCGGATTCGCGCTTCACGCCGAACATCGCCTGCACCTGCGGCGACAGCTTGATCGACTTCGCGCTGCGCGGGAACACGCCGCCGCCCTTGGAGATCAGCTTGCGGTCGTAGTCTTCCCAGGTCGAGCGTGGCAGCGCGAACAAACGAGTGCGCTCGGCGAAGCTCGCGGCCGGATCCGGCGTCGGATCGAGGAAGATGTGCATGTGATTGAACGCCGCGAGCAGCTTGGTGTGCGGCGATTGCAGCATGCCGTTGCCGAACACGTCGCCAGCCATGTCGCCGATGCCGATCGCGGTGAAGTCCTGCGATTGCGTGTCGATGCCGAGCTCGCGGAAGTGCCGCTTCACGCACTCCCAGCCGCCGCGTGCGGTGATGCCCATCTTCTTGTGGTCGTAGCCGGCCGAGCCGCCCGAGGCGAACGCGTCGCCGAGCCAGAAGTTGTATTCGGCCGAGATGCGATTGGCGATGTCGGAGAACGTCGCGGTGCCCTTGTCGGCAGCGACCACGAGATAGGGATCGTCGTCGTCGCGACGCACGACCAGCGGCGGCGGCACGAGTTTACCGTCGACGATGTTGTCGGTGAGGTCGAGCAGTCCGCGGATGAACGTGCGATAGCACTCGACGCCTTCGCGCTGCACGTCTTCGCGGCTCGCATTCGCGGGCAGGCGCTTCGGCACGAAGCCGCCCTTGGCGCCGACCGGCACGATCACCGTGTTCTTGACGTTCTGCGCCTTCATCAGGCCGAGCACTTCGGTGCGGAAATCTTCGCGCCGGTCGGACCAGCGGATGCCGCCGCGGGCAACGTGCCCCATGCGCAGATGCACGCCTTCGACGCGTGGCGAGTAGACGAAGATCTCGAATGCCGGCCGCGGCTGCGGCAGCTCGGGCACATTGCGCGGATCGAGCTTGAAGGACAGCCAGCTCTTGTGCGGCTCCTTCCCGTCCTTCTGGTAGTAGTTCGTGCGCAACGTCGCACGAATCGCGCCGACGAAGCGGCGCAGGATGCGGTCTTCGTCGAGGCTCGTCACCGCGTCGAGCAGGCGATCGATCTCCGCGTGCACGCGCGTCAGCTCGGACTCGCGACGCGGCGCCTTCATCGCCGGATCGAACTGAGCTTCGAAGAGCTGCGACAGCGCGGTCGCGATCGGGGCGCGCGACGCCAGCACATTCTCCATGTACGCCTGGCTGAACGTGCCCCCGGTCTGCAGCAGGAACTTGCAGTACGCGCGCAGGACGGCCGCCTGGCGCCACGTCATGGCGGTCATGACGACGAGCCGATTGAAGCCGTCGTTCTCGGCGCGCCCATTCCACACTGCTACGAATGTCTCAGTGAAGCGCGGACCAAGTTCCTCCGGGCTCACCGTGCCGCCGTCGCGCCGCTGCATCTGGAAATCCTGCAACCAGATCGGACGGCTGCCGGGCGCTTCGATGCGATACGGATGCTCGCTCAGCACCGTGAAGCCCATGTTCTCCAGGATCGGCAGCGCTTGCGAGAGCGTGATTGGCGACGCCGAGCGGAACAGGCGCAGGTGGACGCTTTCTGCCGCAGCAGTCGGATCCGCCGTGAGGCGCATCGCAATCCGATCGGGATTGTCCATCACGTCGCAGAGCTGGTTGACGTCTTCCAGCGCAACCGGAATGGCGACGTCCTCTTCGTACGCCGCCGGGAACGCTTTCGCGAACCGGTCGGCGAGCGTGCGACCTTCGAACTCGCCGCGCGCCTCGATCAGCGCTGCTCGCAGGCGGTCGTTCCAGGTTCGCACCGTTTCAGCGATCAGGCGCTCGAGCGCGTCGGCGTCGATGGTCGTCTGACTGCCGGGCGGCACGCGGATGATCATGTGCACGCGCGCCAGCGCGGAATCCGAAAGCTGCACTTGCGATTCGATCTGCGTGGCGCGCAGCTCCTGATCGATCACCGACTCCATGCGCTGGCGGACCTGCGTGTTGTAGCGGTCGCGGGGTACGAAGATCAGAGCGGAGTAGAAGCGGCCGAACGTGTCACGGCGCAGGAACAGGCGCACGCGCTGGCGTTCGTACAAGTTGACGATGCCGCGCACCGTGCGAATCAGGTCCGGCACGCTCGTCTGGAACAGCTCGTCGCGCGGATAGGTCTCCAGTACGTGTACGACAGCTTTGCCGTCGTGGCTCGCGGGATCGAGGCCGAAGTGAGCAACGACGCTGTCGATCTTGTGCCGGAGCAACGGAATATCGCGCGGGCTGCGGTTGTAGACCGCGGACGTGAACAAGCCGAGGAAGCGCTTCTCGCCCGTGACGCGACCGCTGCTGTCGAAGGTCTTCACGCCGACGTAGTCGAGATGCGTCGCGCGATGCACCGTCGACATGGCATTCGCTTTGGTGACCAGCAGGAGCTCGGGTTGGCGCGCACGCTCACGGTTCTCGCCTGTCAGCACTCTGGATTCGGCCGAGATGCCGCGTCGTACCCGCAGGATGCCGAGGCCCGTGTCGGCCACCGGCTCCAGCACATCTTCGGAGCGGCCGCGCCGCAGGCGGTACTGCCGATAGCCGAGGAACGTGAAATGGTTGTCGGCCATCCACTCGAGCAGCGCTTTCATTTCGTGAATTTCGCCCGCGCCGCCCGGCGGCGGTTGACGCGCAATTTCCTGCGCGACCTCGACAGCGCGCTGACGCATCGTCCGCCAGTCGGCGACCGCCGCCTGCACGTCGCTGAGCGTCCGCAGGATCTTCTGCTCCAGCTCGCGCCGCTGTTCGTCGCCGATGCGGTCGATCTGGATGTGCTGCCACGATTCGCGGCGGAACTGGCCGTTGGTGCGGTCGCCGGCGGCGAGCTCGGTGAGCTGTCCGCGACGATCGCGGCGCACGGCCAGCACGGGGTGCACCATCATGTGAATCGTAAGGCCGGCCTGGGTCAGCACCATGCCGAGCGAGTCGACCAGGAACGGCATGTCTTCGACGGTCACTTCGAAGACCGTGTGCCGGGAAGTCCAGCCGTCGCGGGCTTCCTCGGCGTTGTAGATGCGCACCAGCGGCTGGGCTGGCTTGCGCACCGACGCAAAACGCAAGTGCGCCAGCGCTGCGGCGGCCAGCTCCTCGCTGCGGTACTCGGCCAGATCTTCTTCTGCGACGCCGTGGTAGTACTGGCGGATGAATTCGTCTGCCGGCAGCGGATCGGCGCGCTTGCGCAGGCGGCGCGAGCTGGTCGCGATGCGCTCGATCAGTTTCTGGCGGGTAGCGGGAATGGCGATGGTCATAGCGGGCGCGGATTATAGCGGAGTCAGGCTAAATCCTTGGCGCGATCGACCAATCGGCCCAGCAGGCGATCCAGTGCCCGGCGGTCCGTAGGGCTGAGCGCGTCCAGCAGTTTCTTCTCGTAGCTGAGCGCCAGCGGTGCCACACGGGTGTATACCGATTGCCCGGCGCTCGACAGGCGCAGGCGCGTCCGGCGGCGGTCCCCCGAGTCGTAGGCGCGCACCAGGCGCCGGTCCGCCAGCAGGCCTTGTACGGCGCGGCTCACGGCGACCTTGTCCATCGCCGTGCGCTCCGCGACTTCGATTGCCGAAAGATCCGGATAACGCGCGAGCACCGCGATCACGCGCCACTGCGGGATCGACAGGCCGAACTCGCGCTCGTAGGCCTCCGCGATGCTCATGCTGACGATGTTGGTCAGCACCGACAGCCGATAGGGCACGAAGTGCTCCAGGTGGAGCCTGTCGGCGGAACGCTTATTGTTACGTCGCGCGGCCATCGCAGTGGCATTGGAACTTGACGGGCCCAGACCGAATAGTTTCAATTGTAACCATTCGTCTGCGGAAGTCTGCAATGAACGCCATCAGCAATCCCGTCGGCACCGACGGCTTCGAATTCGTCGAGTACACCGCACCCGATCCGGAGTTGCTGCGCACGCTGTTCGAGCGGCTCGGCTTTCCGGTCACGGCGCGGCATCGCAGCAAGAACGTCACGCTGCACAACCAGGGCGACATCAATTTCATCATCAATGCCGAGCCGGACAGCTTTGCGCAGGGCTTCGCGCGCGAGCACGGCCCGTCGGCGTGCGCGATGGCTTTCCGCGTGAAGGATGCCGCTGCCGCGTATAAGCACTGCATCGATCTGGGTGCGAAGCCGGTGGCGACGCGCGTCGGACCGATGGAGTTGCAGATCCCGGCGATCGAGGGCATCGGCGGCAGTCTCATCTACCTGGTGGACCGCTACGGCGAGCGCACGATATATGACGTCGACTTCGTGCCGGTGCCGGCGAAAAGCGGTGTACGCGGCGCCGGTCTCACATACATCGATCACCTCACGCACAACGTCGGGCGCGGCAACATGAACAAGTGGGCCGGCTTCTACGAGAAGCTGTTCAACTTCCGCGAGATCCGCTACTTCGACATCGAAGGCAAGAAGACCGGCTTGTTCAGCCGCGCGATGACCAGCCCGTGCGGCAAGATCCGCATCCCGATCAACGAGTCGCAGGACGACAAGTCGCAGATCGAGGAATACCTGCAGGAGTACCGCGGCGAGGGTATCCAGCACATCGCGCTCGGCACCGCGGACATCGTCGGCACTGTGGATGTGCTGCGCGCGCAGGGCGTGCAGTTCCAGGACACGCCCGATACATATTATGAGGGTGTGGACGCACGCGTCCGCGGCCACGGCGAGAACCTGGAAGAGTTGCGCAAGCGGCGCATCCTGCTGGACGGCAATCCGGACAAGGGCGAGGGCCTGCTGCTGCAGATCTTCACGCAGAACGTCATCGGCCCGATCTTCTTCGAGATCATCCAGCGCAAGGGCAACGAGGGCTTCGGCGAAGGCAACTTCAAGGCGCTGTTCGAATCGATCGAGCTGGACCAGATGCGGCGGGGGGTCTTGTGACATGAAGCGTCCGATCTTCGTCCCTCACGTCGAGGGCACGGCCTCGCGCCAGGCGCACGCCGATATGCCGGCGGGCACGTACGAGCGTGAGATCAGCAAGGAAGGCTTCTTCGGGCCGGCGGCGTTCTTCCATCACAAGCATCCGCCGACGGGTTGGACTGCGTTCGAAGGTCCGCTGCGGCCGCATGCCTTCGACTTGAACAAGCTGGCACGAGCGCAAAACTCGCCGTGGCAGGCCGCGGACGTGCTGCGAAACTCGAACGTGCGCGTGCGCTTCTGGCAGGCGTCGGCGTCGATGGATCATCTCGTGCGCAACGCGGACGGCGACGACCTGCTGTTCCTGCATCAGGGCGCCGGTGACTTGCATTGCGACTACGGTCATCTCGCGCTCGAGGCGGGCGACTACGTCGTCATTCCTCGCGGCACGATGTGGCGCATCGAGACGAAGCAGCCGCTGGCCGCGTTGCTCATCGAGGCGACGAATTCCAGCTATGCGCTGCCGGACAAGGGTATTCTCGGCGGTCACGCGATCTTCGATCCGGCGATGCTGGACGTGCCGCAGATGGACGCCGCGTTTGTCGTGCAGCAGAGCGACGATCGCTCCTGGCAAGTGCACGTCAAACGCAACAACGCGATCTCGGTCGTCACCTATCCGTTCAATCCGCTCGATGCGACGGGCTGGCACGGCGATCTGTCGGTGGTGCGCATCAACGTCAAGCACATCCGGCCGGTGGCGAGCCATCGCTATCATCTGCCGCCTTCGGTGCATACGACATTCGTCGCCAATCGCTTCGTCGTCTGCACGTTCGTGCCGCGGCCGTTCGAAACGGATCCGGGTGCGTTGAAGGTGCCGTTCTTCCACAACAACGACGATTACGACGAAGTGATCTTCTATCACGCGGGCAATTTCTTCTCTCGCGACAACATCGCGCCCGGCATGATGACGCTGCATCCCTGCGGCTTCACGCACGGCCCGCATCCGAAAGCGCTGAAGAACATGCTGGTGCAGTCGAAGCCCGCGACGGACGAATATGCAGTGATGATCGATGCGCGCGACGCGCTGGAAATCACCCCGGCCGCCCAGGAAGTGGAGTGGGCCGGCTACGTGGATAGCTGGAAAGAGAAATGAAGCTAGCGACCTTGCGCAACGGCTCGCGCGACGGGCAGCTCGTCGTCGTCAGTCGGGATCTCACGCGGGCGCTGCCGGTGCAGCGGATCGCTGCGACGATGCAGGAAGCGCTCGACAACTGGGATCGTTGCTCGCCGCTGTTGCGCGAAGCGGCGCAGTCGCTGGAGCAGGGCGGTGTCCCAGCCGCGGCGTTTCAGGTCGATCGTGCGCTGGCGCCGTTGCCGCGCGCTTACCAGTGGGTCGACGGCTCAGCGTATGTGAATCACGTCGAGCTGGTGCGCAAGGCACGCGGCGCCGAGATGCCGGCGAGCTTCTGGACCGATCCGCTCGTGTACCAGGGCGGCTCGGACGACTTTCTCGGAGCCAGCGAAGACGTCGCGGTGCCGAGCGAGGAGTTCGGGATCGACCTGGAAGGCGAGGTCGCGGTGATCACCGACGACGTGCCGATGGGCACCACAGCGCATCAGGCTCGCGATCGCATCAAGCTGCTGATGCTCGTGAACGACTGGTCGCTGCGCAATCTGATTCCGGCTGAGCTCGCCAAGGGGTTCGGCTTCTATCAATCGAAGCCGGCGACCGCGTTCTCGCCGGTCGCCGCGACGCCTGACGAGCTTGGCAACGCGTGGGATGGCGGCCGGGTCCATCTGCCGCTGCGGGTGGAGATCAATGGCGCGCCGTTCGGCAAGCCGGAAGCGGGCGTCGACATGACTTTCGATTTCCCGCACCTGATCGAGCACATCACCAAGACGCGCAATGCACGCGCCGGCACGATCGTCGGCTCGGGCACGATCTCGAACTACGATCGCAGCCGCGGCTCCGCCTGCCTCGCGGAGCGGCGCACGCTGGAGCAGATCGAGCACGGCAAGCCGGTGACGCCGTTCCTCAAGTTCGGCGATCGCGTACGGATCGAGATGCTGGATGCAGAGGGGCGCAGTATCTTTGGTGCGATCGATCAGACAGTCGTGAGGGCGTAGCCACGCTGTAGGTCGGGCTTTAGCCCGACTCCGGATTGTCGGGCTGAAGCCCGACCTACAGTTCCTTTAACAAGGCTGTTCCTCCCAGACCCCGCATCTGCCCCAATATCCACTCCTGCCTCGACCGCACATAGCTCGACGGCGCATTCACGCGCATCCGCTTCGGGCTCGGCAGCACCGCCGCGAGCAGCGCAGCGTCGTACTGATTCAACCGCGCCGCTCTCTTGTGGAAGTACACGTCCGCGGCTGCGCCGACGCCGAATACGCCGCGCCCGAACTCCGCGACGTTGAGATACACCTCGAGGATGCGCTGCTTCGGCCACAGCGCTTCGATGAGCACCGTGAAATACGCTTCGAGGCCCTTGCGCAGCCAGCTCTGCTGCGGCCACAGGAACAGATTCTTTGCGACCTGCTGCGAGATCGTGCTCGCGCCCCGCACGCGACGACCGCGCTGACGGTCGACGAGCGCATCGTTGATCTGCCGCAGATCGAAGCCGTGATGCGTCGGGAAGTTCTGATCTTCGGCGGCGATCACCGCGACCTTCAGTTGCGGCGAGATGTTCGCGTCGTCGACCCAGCGATAGCGGATCGGTGTGGCCAGGCGCTCGCGGATCATGAAGGCGGAAGTGGGCGGATCGGCCCACCTCAGCAGCAGCACGGTGCCGGCGCTGACGACGATCCAGGCTGCCAGCAGCCCGCCGACGAAGCGCAGCGCGCGCCGCGCAAGACCCGGCCCCGCGGCCGGGCTCGCGGGCTCGCTAATCAACGCGTCGGGCCGATTCGATCGTGACGGTCTCGGCCGGTACGTCCTGGTAGCGGCCCTTGTTGCCGGTCTTCACCGCGGCGATCGCGTCCACGACTTCCATTCCCGAGTCCACGCGCCCGAACACGGCGTAGCCGTAGTTGCCGGGCTTGTTGTCGAGGAAGTCGTTGTCGACCAGATTGACGAAGAACTGCGAGGTGGCGCTGTTGATGTCGTTGGTGCGCGCCATCGCCAGCGTGCCGCGCTTGTTCTTCAGGCCGTTGGTGGCCTCGTTCTTGATCGGGTCGTGGCCCTTCTTGTCCTGCATGTCCGCGGTCAGGCCGCCGCCCTGGATCATGAAGCCGGCGATCACGCGGTGGAAAATCGTGCCGTCGAAGAAGCCTTCGTCGACGTAGCGCAGGAAATTCTCGACCGACACCGGTGCCTGCTTGTCGAAGAGCTGCACCTTGAAGGTTCCCTTGGACGTCTTGAACTCGATCATGGCAGTGAACCCTCCGTCACCCGTTCGTGGCCCGCTAAATCGGCGTGCGAGCGTACGTGAGCAAAGCCGCTGCGCACAAGTCGGTCGCGCACTGTACCCGCCTGGGTCCAGCCGTGCTCCAGGACGAGCCAGCCGCCGGGCTCGAGGTGCTGGCCGGCCTGCGCGACGATCTGCTCGATCGCTTCCAGTCCGCTGGCTCCGGCGATCAACGCGATTTCGGGCTCGAAACGCCCGACTTCCGGCGCAAGGTCCGCGTCGCCGCGCGCGATGTAAGGCGGATTCGCGGCGATGACGTCGAAACGCCGGCCGGCGAGCGGCACGAGCCAGCTGCCGCGTTCGAAGCGTACGTTGCGGATCTGCAGCCGCGCTGCATTGCGCCTTGCAACCTCCAGCGCATCGCCGGACATGTCGACCGCCGTGACCTGCAGCGAAGGTCGCTCGCTCGCGACGGCGAGTGCGATGGCGCCGCTGCCGGTACCGAGATCGGCCATCTCCTTCGCGTCCGGACGCAGCAGAGCCAGCGTCCGCTCGACCACGAGCTCCGTTTCCGGTCGCGGAATCAGCACGGCCGGAGTCACTTCCAGCAGCAGCGACCAGAACTCCTGCTGTCCGCGGATGTATGCAACGGGCTCGCCCTGTAGGCGTCTCCTGATGAGTTGCTGGAACGACCAGCCGGCCGCTGCAGGCAGCGCGCGCTCGGGCGCCGCGCGGAAATCCGTGCGCGACAACCCGGTTACGTATTCGAGCAGCAGCTCGGCGTCGAGCCGCGCGGACGCGGAGCTGCGTTCGAGCAGCAGCGTCGCGGTATGCAGAGCGTCGGAGATCGTTTGAGTCACGTACAATTGCCCATCTTCACTTCATTGTAGGTCGGAATCCCTTTCCGGCGACTCACCATGCGCGTCTATCAGAACGCTATCGAAATGATCGGCAGGACGCCGATGCTGCAGCTCCACCGCTTCGACACGGGGCCGTGCGACCTGTTCCTGAAGCTCGAATATGCGAATCCCGGCGGCTCGATCAAGGATCGCATCGGCCTGTCGATGATCGAGCAGGCGGAGAAGCGCGGCGACCTGAAGCCGGGCGGCACGATCGTCGAAGCGACCGCCGGCAACACCGGCCTCGGTCTCGCGTTGGTCGCCGCGCAGAAGGGCTATCGCCTGATCCTGGTGCTGCCCGACAAGATGAGCCAGGAGAAGATCTTCAACCTGCGCGCGATGGGCGCCGAGGTGGTGCTGACGCGCTCCGACGTGGCGAAGGGCCACCCGGAGTACTACCAGGATCTCGGCGCGGCCATCGCGAAACGCACCGGCGCTTACTTCATCAATCAATTCGGCAATCCCGACAATCCCAAGGCGCACGAGGAGACGACCGGGCCGGAAATCTGGGAGCAGATGTCGCAGCGGCTCGACGCCGTCGTGCTCGGCGTCGGCTCGAGCGGCACGATCGGCGGACTCGCTGCATTCTTCAAGAAGACGGCGCCGCACGTCGAGCTCGTGCTCGCCGATCCGCAGGGCTCGATCCTCGCGGAGTACATCGCGACGGGCAAGATGACGCAGAAGGGCTCGTGGCTCGTCGAGGGCATCGGCGAGGATTTCATCCCGACGATCTGCGACTTCTCGCTGACCAAGCGTGCATACAGCATTCCGGACGCGGAATCGTTCTCCGTCGCGCGCGAGCTGCTGCAAAAGGAAGCGATTCTCGCCGGCTCGTCAACCGGCACGCTGCTCGCAGGCGCTCTGCGCTTTTGCCGCGAGCAGAAAACGCCGAAGCGCGTCGTCACGTTTGCGTGCGACACCGGCGCGCGCTACCTGTCGAAGCTCTACAACGATTTCTGGATGGAGGATCAAGGCTTCGTCGAGCGGGAGCGCTTCGGCGACCTGCGCGACTTGATCGGCCGGCCGCACGGCGAGCGTGCGACGATCACCGTCGGACCGAACGACGTGGTGACCACTGCGCACAACCGGTTGCGCAATGCCGGCTTCTCGCAGTTGCCGGTGATGGATGGCGAGCAGCTCATCGGCATCATCACCGAGGACGACATCCTGCGCTTCTCGTTCGGGCGACCCGAGCGCTTCAAGGAAGCCGTGCGCAACGCGATGACCGCGACATTCCTGCGCGTCGACAAGACGCTGTCGATCAACAACCTGGTCGCGATGCTGGAAGTCTGTTCCTCGGCGGCCGTGATGGACGGCGACAAGTTCCTCGGCCTGATCACGCGTTCGGACGTTCTGAATTACCTTCGTCGGCAGGTTTGAGGATGTCGGGCTAAAGCCCGACCTACAGGACACGGTGAGGCATGACTGCAAAATCCAATCTTCGTTTTTCCACGCGTTGCATTCACGGCGGGCAGGCGCCTGACCCCACGACCGGCGCCGTGATGCCGCCGATCTACGCGACATCGACGTATGCGCAGTCGAGCCCCGGCGTGCACAAGGGCTACGACTATGCGCGCACTGCCAATCCAACGCGCGGCGCGTGGGAGCGCTGCATCGCCGATCTGGAGAGCGGCACACATGGCTTCGCGTTCGCGTCGGGCATGGCAGCGACCAGCACATTGCTGGAGCTCCTCGACTCCGGCAGCCACATCGTCGCGATGAACGATCTGTACGGCGGCACGTTCCGCGTGTTCGAGCGCGTGCGGCGACGGTCCGCGAACCTCGACATCAGTTTCGTCGACCTGACGCAGCACGCGAACCTGGCGAAGGCCGTGCGCCCGCAGACGCGCATGATCTGGATCGAAACGCCCACCAACCCGACGCTGCGACTCGTCGACATCGCGCAGGTCGCGGAGTTCGCGCGGCAGAAAGGCATTCTCACCGTCGTCGACAATACGTTTGCGAGCCCCTGGATTCAGCGGCCGTTGGAGCTCGGCGCGGACATCGTGATGCACTCGGCGACGAAGTATTTGAACGGTCATTCCGACATGGTCGGCGGCGTCGCAGTGACGTCGAAAGCGGAGCTGGCCGAGAAAATCGGGTTCCTGCAGAACGCTGTCGGCGCGATTGCCGGCCCGTTCGACAGCTTCCTCGCGCTGCGCGGCTTGAAGACGCTCGCGCTGCGCATGCGGCAGGCGAGCGAGAGTGCGCTGCATATCGCCGGCTGGTTGGAGAAGCATCCGCGCGTCGGGCACGTGTTCTATCCGGGTCTGCCGAGTCACGCGCAGCACGAGCTGGCGAAGCGGCAGATGAAGAACGGCTACAGCGGCATCGTCAGCTTCGCGGTGAAAGGTGGATTGGAAGAAGCGCGGCGGGTGCTCGAACGCTGCCGCATCTTCACACTGGCCGAGAGTCTTGGCGGTGTCGAGAGTCTGGTCGATCACCCGGGCCTGATGACGCACGCATCCGTGCCGCCCGACATGCGCAAGACGCTCGGCATCGACGATTCGCTGATCCGCTTGTCGGTGGGGATCGAGGACGTCGAGGACCTGGTGGCGGATTTGCAGGCGGCGTTGTCGGGCTAAAGCCCGACCTACGGGGAAGGAACTGTAGGTCGGGCTTCAGCCCGACTCTTTGTCTTTTTCCTCTCCGGACTTCATCCGCCCGCTCTTCCTCAACGCATCGCGCAGCACATATTCGATCTGCGAATTCAAGCTGCGCAGCTCGTCCTCGGCCCAGCGTTGCAGGGCATCGAGGACGTCGCTGCTGATGCGCAGCGGATAAGCCTTCTTCTCGGCCATCAGCCGTTGTACAGCGTGCCCGTGTTCACGACCGGCGTCGCGCTGCGTTCGCCGCACAACACCACGAGCAGGTTGGAGACCATCGCTGCCTTGCGCTCTTCATCGAGTTGCACGACGCCTTTCTCCGCGAGTCGATCGAGTGCCATGTGCACGATCGTGACTGCGCCTTCGACAATGCGCGTACGTGCCGCGATGATTGCTGCCGCCTGCTGACGCTGCAGCATCGCTTGCGCAATCTCAGGCGCGTAGGCGAGATGACTGACGCGCGCTTCCGCCACGGTCACGCCGGCGCGCTCCAGCCGATCCTGGACCTCGCGCTTCAGATGATCGTTGATCTCGCGCGAATGCGAGCGCAGCGCGATCTTGTGATCCTCGTGCAGATCGTAGGGATAGCTGGTCGCCATCTGGCGCAGCGCCGCCTCGCTCTGCACGTGCACGAAGTCTTCGTAGCTGTCGACGTTGAAGACCGCTTCCGCGGGATCGTGGACTTGCCACACGACCACTGCCGCGATCTCGATCGGCGAGCCTTCGCTGTCGTTGACCTTGAGCTTGCTCGACTCGAAGTTACGCACGCGCAGCGTCACCTGCTTCTTCGTGTACAGCGGATTCGCCCAGCGCAGACCGCTGGCGCGCTCGACGCCGACGAATTTGCCGAAGAACTGCAGCACCGCCGCCTGATTCGGCTGCACGATGAAGAAGCCGCCCCACAGGAACAGGACGAAGGCCAGCGCAACGATGGAGGCGACAGGGTTGAGCAGGTTGAGGAACGAGACGATCACCCACCAGCCCGTCGCCGCTGTGAAGACGAGCAGCAGCAAGACCATCAGCATGCCGGGCAGCGTCGTGGCCTCACGTTCCTGAATGGACTTGTTCATGGCGTTCTCCCAGGTGACGCCACGAAGATATCAGAAAGATATCATGTAGTAAATTTAACTTAAAAGTTAGGCACTTAGAAGGGCTCAATCCGTGATGCGCGCGAGCTCCTCAGCCTGAAACTCCTGCTGCAGCGGGCCGATCAGGTCTGCGAGCCGCCCGTTCATCACGTCGGCGAGCTTGTAGAGCGTGAGGTTGATGCGATGGTCGGTCACGCGGCCTTGAGGGAAGTTATAGGTGCGGATGCGCTCCGAGCGGTCACCCGATCCGACCTGGAGCTTGCGTGACTGCGCTTCGGCTTTGTCGCGCTTCTCGCGCTCCGCAGCCATCAAGCGCGCTTTCAGCAACGACATCGCTCGCGAACGGTTCTTGTGCTGCGAGCGTTCGTCCTGGCATTCGACGACGATGCCGGTCGGCAGGTGCGTGATGCGGATCGCCGAATCGGTCTTGTTGACGTGCTGGCCGCCCGCGCCGGAAGCGCGATACGTGTCGATGCGCAGCTCCGCGGGATTGAGCTCGATCGCTTCGATCTCGTCCTGCTCCGGCAGGATCGCGACAGTGACTGCGGAGGTGTGAATGCGGCCTTGCGCTTCGGTCGCGGGCACACGCTGCACGCGATGTGTGCCGGACTCGAACTTGAAGTGCGAGAACGCGCCCCGGCCGACGACGCGGCTGATGATTTCCTTGTAGCCGCCGTGCTCGCCGGGGCTCTCGGACAGGATTTCGACGCCCCAGCCTTGCTCGTCCGCGTAGCGCGAATACATGCGAAACAGGTCGCCGGCAAAGATCGCCGCTTCGTCGCCGCCCGTGCCCGCGCGCACTTCCAGATAGATGTTGCTGTCGTCGCGCGCATCTTTCGGCAGCAGCAGCTTCGCGAGCTCTTCCTCCTCACGTTCGAGCCGAGCGGTGAGACTCGCCAGCTCTTCGCGTCCGAGCTCGCGCAGCTCGTTGTCCGCACCTTCGGCCATTTCCTGCGCCGACGTCCGGTCGTGCAGCAGCTCCAGGTATGCGCGATAGCGTGTGACGACGGGCTCGAGGCGCGAATACTCCATCGACAGCTCGCGGAACTTGTTCGTGTCCGCGATCACGCCCGGGTCGGCGAGCAGGTGGCTCACTTCCTCGAGCCGCTCGGCGAGCTTCTCCAGTTTTCTGCGAATCGACTCTTTCATTCGGACTTGTCCGGGACCAGCAGCGCACGGGCCGCCTCCAGCACTTCGCTTTCGCCGCGCTCCGCGGCTTCGCGCAACCGCTGGCTGGGTCCGTGCAGCAGCCGATTGGTGAGCGTGGCCGCGAGGAAGTCGATCACCTCCCGCGGGTCGCGCCCGGCAGCCAGCATGCGCCGCGCCTGCTCCACTGTGTACGCGCGGACGACCTCGGCGTCGTCGCGCAATTGCCGGATCGTTGGGACGGCGTCGAGCGTCTTCAACTGCTGCTCGAACTGCTCGATTTCCAGCGCCAGCATGTCGTTCGCGTCGTTGGCCGCTTCGCGGCGCGACGCGAGATTCTCGTTCACGACGCCCTGCAGGTCGTCGATCGTGAACAGATAGACGTCTTCCAGCTTTGCGACCTCAGGCTCGATGTCGCGCGGCACGGCGATGTCGACCATGAAGATCGGCTTGCGTCGCCGCGCGCGTAGCGCAGCACGCACGGCGTCGTACGTGATGACTGGCGCCGGGCTCGCGGTCGAGCTGATCACGATGTCCGCTTCCGGCAGGTGCGTGGCGAGTGCCTCCATGCCGATCGCGAAGCCGTTGAATTCCTGCGCCAGCTCCTGCGCGCGATCGAGGCTGCGATTCGCGACGATCATCCGTCGCAGGCCGTGCGCGTGCAGGTGACGCGCGGCTAGCGCGATCGTTTCTCCAGCTCCCACCAGCAATGCCGTGTGATTCCCGAAGTTCTCGAAGACCTTGCGAGCCATCGCCACGGCGGCGGATGCAACCGACACCGCATTCGCGCCGATGCGTGTCTGCGTGCGCACGCGCTTCGCGACGGAGAACGCGGTCTGCATCAACCGGTTCAAATACGGCCCGGTGACGTGCTGATCGTGCGCGGCGCGATACGCAGTCTTGAGCTGGCCGAGAATCTGCGGCTCGCCCAGCACCAGCGAGTCGAGCCCGCAGGCGACGGCAAAGACGTGCTGAATGGCCGGTGTGCCGCTCAGCCGATAGAGGCTTCCGGAGATGTCCAGGCTGTGCGACGTAAGGTCGTGCCAATTGCTGAGCCACGCGACCAGCGGCTGCGCCTCGCCGTCGCTGTGGCAGTACAGCTCGGTCCGGTTGCACGTGGACACGATGAGTGCCTCGCGCACGCCCGCGACGCTGCTCAGCTCCTGCAGCGCTGCGGGCAGCTCGTCGCCGGCGAATACGACTTTTTCGCGGATTTCGACCGGCGCGGTGCGGTGATTGATTCCGATGACGAGGAGTGGCATGCCGGTGCTTGATTCAAGCGGCTGCGATTCTCCGGGAAGCATGTCTATATGACAAGTTATCGCGGGCCGCGGCCGGACCGGCAGCCCCAGGCACGGAGCTGTTATATAGTGCGGCGACGATGATGCGAGCTCATTCCAACCTGATCGGCCCGGCGCTGCTGGTAGTCACGTTACTGACGGCGGCGTGCACGACCCCCGGCAAACCCGCGGAGCAGACCGCGCCGTCCGGCCAGCCGTTGCCCAGCGATCCAAACGCGCTCGTGCTCGGCGCCGAGGTCGCCCTGCAGCGCGGCCAGTATCGCGAAGCCTCGATGGCCTACGTCCGTGCCGCGCTCGCTGCTTCCGACGAGCAATTGTGCGAGCAGGCGGCGCGCGTCGCGTTCGAGCATCAGCAGTGGACTCTCGTCATGCAAGCGGCCGAGCACTGGCTGCAGCTCAATCAGACGAGCGAGGAGGCCCATCGCTTCGCGGCCTTCGCCGCGCTTCACCTATATAAGATCGACGTCGCCGCGGACCACCTGGGCATGCTGCTCGACACTGCGTTCATCAACCCGCCGGCCGGCTTCCTCGCGTTGCTGCCGCAGATCTCCGATGAAGCGCCGGCGCCCGGCGCGACGGCAGTGCTGCAGAAACTGGTTGGCAAATATCCGAACCTGACGGAAGCGCACTACGCTCTCGCGCAGGCAGCCGTGCAGTCGGATAACTTCGCGCTCGCGCTCGAACACGCGAAGAAGGCACGCGAGCTCGGGCCGTTCTGGTCGCCGTCGGGTCTGCTGCTGGCGCGAGTGCAGATGCTGATGGGCGAGCACGACGCTGCGCTCGAAACCGCGCGCAAAGTCGTCGAGCAGGACTCGCAGGACTCGTACCGGCTGGAATATGCGCTGATGCAGATGCAGGCCGGCAAGGAAGAGGAAGGCCGCAAGGATCTCGACAAGCTCGCGAGCACCGAGACGACCGGGCCGGTCGCGGAGCGCGCGCTCGCAGACATCGACTTCCAGCTCGGCAATCGCGACGCCGCCGCACAGCGTTTCAGCAACCTCGTGCAGAACGGCCGGTTCGTGTACGAGTCGCTGTTCTATCTCGGCGCGATCGCCGAGTCGCGCGACTCGTGGGACGACGCGTTGTCGATCTACGGCCGCGTCAACGGCGGCGAATTCGCAATGGCCGCGCAGACGCGCGCGGCGCGCATCAAGGCCCAGCGTCAGGGTCTCGATGCGGGACTGAAGCATCTCGAAGATTTCGCGGCCACGCGCTCGCAATACCGTGTCGATGCGATCATCGCCCGCGCCAACCTGCTCGCGAACAACGGCGACGTCAACGGTGCGCTCGCACTGCTGGACAGCGCTGCCAAGGAATATCCGGACTCGTCCGAAGTGCGTTTCGCGCGCGTGTTCCAGCTCGAAAGCGCCGACAAGGTGAACGACTCGATCAGCGAGTTGCGCAAGCTCATGACGGACCGGCCGGGCGATCCTGCTGTCACCAACGCGCTCGGCTACATCATGGTCGATCGCACGCGGCAACAACGCGAGGGACTGAAGCTCATCGAAGAGGCACTCGCGCAAACGCCGGACAGCGGCGCGGTGCTCGATAGCATGGGCTGGGCGTTGCATCGCGCCGGGCGTAACGACGAAGCGCTCAAGTATCTCGAGCACGCCAAGCGCCGCATCAGCGATCCGGAAGTCGACCTGCACCTCGGTGAAGTCCTGCTCGCGCTGGATCGCAAGAGCGATGCGCGCGACGTGTGGACCAAGGCGAGCGCGCGCTATCCCGACAATGACGAGCTGAAGCAGCGCCTGCAGAAGCTCAACTGACGATCGGCCACTGCCATGCAGCGGCATCTCCTGTTCGCTCTCCTTTTGCTTTGCGCGGGCTGCGCCGTTACTCCCAAGCCGCAGCCGGGTGCCGCCGTCGATATTGCGCAGCTCGATTCCTGGCAGGCCCGCGGACGTCTCGGCGTGTCGGGACCCGAGACTGGAGGTTCTGGCTCCTTCGATTGGCAGCAGCGCGGCGATCGCACGGACTTGCAGATTCGCGGTCCGGTCGGCGTCGGCAGCGTTCGCTTGCAGTTGCGCGGCGATCCGGCGAGCCCGGACCTGAAGCTCGAGACCGCCGACGGCCGCAAGCTGGAGTCGACCGATGCCTGGAACGAGCTCCAAGCGCGACTCGGTGCATCGGTTCCCGCAGGCAGCCTGCGCTATTGGATTCTCGGGCTCGCAGCACCCGGTGAGCATCTCTGGCACGAACCCAGTTCCGATGGCGTCGTGACGCTGGAGCAGGGCGGCTGGCGCATCGACTACCAGCGTTATTCGACGGAGCCAGGCGCACGGGTGCCGGTGAAGATGAGCGCGAGCAACGGAGCTGCGCGCGTGCGCATCGTCGTCGATCGCTGGCGGCTCGGGCAATGAACCCGCCGCCGCTCGCCTGGCTCGCGCCGGCGAAGCTCAATCTGTGTCTGCACATCGTCGGCCGGCGCAGCGACGGTTATCACTTGCTGCAGTCGGCGATGCAGTTCGTCGACCTGTGCGACGAGCTGCGCTTTCACGAGCGGCCCGCGGGCACGATCGAGCGCATCGCAGGACCCGCCGAGATTCCCGCCGAGTCGGACATCGCAGTGAAAGCAGCGCGTGCGCTCACAACCGGTCGCGACGTTCCCGGCGTCGGCATCGAGCTGCACAAGCGGATTCCCGTGCAAGGCGGCCTGGGCGGCGGCAGCTCGGACGCAGCGACTGTGCTCGTGGCGTTGAACGAGCTCTGGCGGCTCCAATTGTCAGTCGACGCGCTTGCGCGAATCGGGTTGACACTCGGCGCGGACGTCCCGTTCTTCGTGCGCGGCTCGGCAGCATGGGTCGAAGGCATTGGCGAGAAGCTGACGCCGTACGACTTCCCCGAGCGGCATTTTCTGATCGTCAAACCGCAGGCCGCGGTGAGCACGGCGGAGATCTTTCAGGCCGCTGAATTGACACGTAATTCCCCCGTCACGACAATACGCGGCTTTCTCGCGGCGGGCGCGCGCAACGACTGCACGGCGTGCGTGCGGGGCCGCTATCCTGAGATCGCTGAAGCCCTTGATTGGCTTCAGGAATTTGGCGAGGCAAGACTGACCGGAACCGGTGCATGCGTGTTCGTGGCCCTCGCCGACGAGCAGGCTGCGCGGGCTGTCCGGGCGCGTTTGCCAGCGCGCTGGAGCGGTTTCGTGGTGCGCAGCCTGAACCGCTCGCCGTTGAGGTCGCGGGTCACCGATCGATAGTGGGGCGTCGCCAAGTGGTAAGGCAGCGGGTTTTGATCCCGCCATTCGGAGGTTCGAATCCTTCCGCCCCAGCCAGAACGATGCGGAGTCGAGGATTCTGAATGGATCGTTCCACCATGGCTGTGTTCGCGGGGAATGCCAACCCGCAGCTCGCGCAGGACATCGCGCGTCACCTGATGGTGCCGCTCGGCCGCTCGAGCGTCGGCCGTTTCAGCGACGGCGAGACGACCGTCGAGCTGCTGGAGAACGTGCGCGGTCGCGATGTTTTCCTGGTGCAGTCGACGTCGCCGCCGGCGAACGATCATTTGATGGAGCTGATGCTGATGGCGGACGCCTGCCGGCGTGCGTCGTCCGCGCGCATCACGGCGGTCATTCCGTACTTCGGCTATGCGCGCCAGGATCGCCGGCCACGCGCGACGCGCGTGCCGATTACGGCGAAGGTGGTCGCGAACATGATTGCGGGCTCGGGCATCAATCGGCTGCTGACGGTCGATCTGCACGCGGATCAGATCCAGGGATTCTTCGACATCCCGGTGGACAACGTGTATGCCTCGCCGGTGCTGCTCGGCGATGTGTGGAAGCAGAAGTATCCCGACCTGATGGTCGTGTCGCCGGACGTCGGCGGCGTGCTGCGCGCACGGGCGCTGGCGAAGCGCCTCGACGACGCCGAGCTGGCGATCATCGACAAGCGCCGGCCGCGCGCCAACGAGTCCGAGGTGATGAACATCATCGGCGAAGTCGAAGGCAAGACCTGCGTGCTGATCGACGACTTGGTCGATACTGCCGGCACGCTGTGTCACGCGGCGACGGCGCTGAAGGGCGCGGGCGCAAAGAAGGTGCTCGCGTACATCACGCACCCGGTGTTCTCGGGGCCGGCGATCGAGCGCATCTCGAAGTCGGACCTCGACGAGCTGGTCGTGACGGACACGATTCCGCTGCGCGAGGAGGCGAAGCGCTGTACGAAGATCCGCCAGCTCACCGTGGCGGGCCTGCTGGCGGAGACGATGAGACGAATTCGGGACGAGGAGAGCGTGAGCTCCCTCTATATCGATTGATTGGGCAGGTCGGTTGCGAACTGGTCGCGGTCGCAATCGACCTTTGTTGTTTGACTGACGGAGTGATTACACATGAAGACCTCTTTTGAACTGGTCGCCGATCCGCGTGACGGCGTGCAGGGGAAGGGTGCGAGCCGCCGCCTGCGCCGATCCGGGAAAGTACCGGCGATCCTCTATGGCGGGCACAACGAGCCGCGCCAGATCCTGCTCGATCACCAGAACCTGCTGACGCTGCTGGTGAACGAGCGTTTCTTCTCCACGATTCTCTCGCTCAAGATCAAGGACGAGACGCAGGCCGCCATCGTCAAGGACGTGCAGCGGCACCCGGCGAAGAACCAGATCCTGCACATGGATCTGCAGCGCGTGCTGGAGAACGAGCAAGTCCGCCTGAGTATTCCGTTGCACTTCAAGGGGGCCGCGGGCGCGCCGGGCGTGAAGACGCAGGGCGGCGTCGTCTCGCACCTGCTGAACAACGTGCTGGTGAGCTGCCTGCCGAAGGACCTGCCGGAATTCCTGGAAATCGATCTCTCGCAGATGGAGATCAACGACATCAAGCGCCTGTCGGACATTCCGCTGCCCGCGGGCGTCACGCTGGTCGATCTCGCGCATGGCCGCGACGAACCGGTCGTGTCGATCCATCATCCGCGCGCCGAGGAAGTGGAGGCTGCTCCGGCAGAAGCTGCTGCTGCGGTTGCAGGTGCGACGCCTGCTGCCGGCGCTGCTGCTCCGGCCGCTGCGGGCGCTCCTGCCGCGGGTGCCGAAGCCAAGGCGGCAGATGGCAAGCCCGCCGCTGCTGCTGGCAAGGCAGCTGCTGCACCGGCTGCGGCTGCGCCGAAGAAGGAAGGCGGCAAGAAGTAACCAACGCCGGCATGTCCGCCCGCCCCCGACATTTACGGGGGCGGCGCGGACCCGTTCGGCTTTGGCCTGCTTCATTCTGTTATGGCCGGCACCCCTCTCAAGATCATCGTCGGTCTCGGCAATCCGGGACCCGAGCACCTGCTCACGCGTCACAACGCGGGCTTCTGGTTCGTGGATGCGCTCGCGGCGAAGGCCGGCGCACGTTTCCGCAGCCACACGAAATTTCAGGGCGAGATCTGCCGCACGCAGCTTTCGGGCGGCGAGGTGACGCTGCTCAAGCCGATGACGTACATGAATCGCAGCGGGCTCGCGATCCGCGCGCTCGTCGACTATCTGAAAGTGTCGCCGTCCGAAGTGCTGGTCGCGCATGACGAGCTCGACCTGCCGGTCGGCGAAGTGCGCTTCAAGTTCGCGGGCGGTGCCGGCGGCCACAACGGCCTGCGCGACACGATCACGCACCTCGGCGCGGACTTCTGGCGCCTGCGGCTGGGCATCGGCCATCCCGGCGACAAGTCGGAGGTCATCGACTACGTCCTGAGGCGCGCGCCGAAGGACGAAGAGGAGTGCCTGCTCGAAGCGGTCGGCGAAGCGCTCGCAAGCCTGCCGGTGTTCCTGGAGCAGGGCGCCGAGCGGGCCATGAACGGCTTGCACGGGAAGGATTAGAAATCGTGGGCATCAAGTGCGGCATCGTCGGTCTGCCTAACGTCGGCAAGTCGACGCTCTTCAACGCGCTGACGCGCGCGCAGATCGCGGCGGAGAACTATCCGTTCTGCACGATCGATCCGAACGTCGGCGTCGTGCCGGTGCCGGATGCGCGTCTCGACGTGCTCTCGGGCATCGTCAACCCGGCGCGCATCCTGCCGGCGACGGTGGAGTTCGTCGACATCGCCGGTCTGGTCGCGGGCGCTTCCAAGGGCGAAGGGCTTGGCAACCAGTTCCTCTCGCACATTCGCGAGACCGACGCCATCGCGCACGTCGTGCGCTGCTTCGAAGACGACGACATCGTGCACGTCGCCGGTCGCATCAAGCCGCTCGACGACATCGAAGTGATCAACACCGAGCTGGCGCTCGCGGATCTCGACACTGTCGAGCGTGGGCTGCAGCGCGCGGAGAAGGCCTCGAAGGCGGGCGACAAGGACGCGATCCGTCAGCGCGATCTGCTGAAGAAGCTGCGCGAGCATCTCGACGCCGGCAAGCCGGCGCGTTCGCTCATCAAGGATCCCGAGGAGCGGCGCCTGTTGCAGGAGCTGCACCTCATCACGCTCAAGCCGCTGATGTACGTCGCGAACGTCGCGGAGGGCGGCTTCAAGAACAATCCGCATCTCGATGCCGTGCGGCAGCGCGCGGTCGAGGAAAATTCCGAAGTCGTCGCAGTCTGCGCGGCGATCGAAGCCGAGATCGCGCAGCTCGACGAAGGCGATCGCGCGGACTTCCTGCAGGAGCTGGGTCTCGAAGAACCGGGGCTGAATCGCGTGATCCGCGCCGGCTACAAGCTGCTCGGCCTGCAGACCTACTTCACCGCCGGGCCGAAAGAAGTACGCGCCTGGACCGTGCGCATCGGCGCAACCGCGCCGCAGGCCGCCGGCGTGATCCACACCGACTTCGAGAAGGGCTTCATTCGCGCCGAGGTGATCGCCTACGACGACTACGTCGCGAACAAGGGCGAGCAGGGTGCGAAAGAGGTCGGCAAACTCCGGCTCGAAGGCAAGGAATACGTCGTCCACGAAGGCGACGTCATGCACTTCCGCTTCAACGTCTAGGGAGGCGATCGTGGCGGTGCGCGACTTCGACATTCGCGACGAACGCTTCCGCCAGTGCATCCGCACCAGCGCGAACATCGAGCGGCTGTACACCGGCTGCCGCTGGACCGAAGGTCCGGTCTACTTTCCGGCGCTGCGCTCGCTGCTCTTCAGCGACATTCCCAACGACCGCATGCTGCGCTTCGACGAGCAGTCGGAGGCGGTGAGCACCTTTCGCCAGCCCGCCGACTACACGAATGGCAACACCGTCGATCGGCAGGGTCGGCTGGTGTCGTGTCAGCAAGGCCCGCGCCGCGTCGTGCGTACCGAGCACGACGGTTCGATCACCGTGCTCGCCGACCGGTTCGAAGGCAAGCGCTTCAACAGCCCGAACGACGTCGTCGTGAAGTCCGACGACTCGATCTGGTTCACCGATCCTTCCTACGGCATCGACTCGGACTACGAAGGCTTCCAGGCGCCGAGCGAGCTCGGTGAGCGGCGTGTGTATCGCATCGATCCGCGCAGCGGCGCGGTTCGCGTCGTCGCGGACGGTTTCGCACAGCCGAACGGTCTCGCGTTCTCGGTCGACGAGAAGCGCTTGTATATCGTCGACTCCGGCAAGGGCCGCGGCATCATGCGCGTGTTCGACGTGCAGGGCGCGGAGCTGCAGGGTGGAGATGTGTTCATCGAGTGCGCCGATGGCATCTACGACGGCCTGCGCATCGACGCGAACGACCGCATCTGGACCAGCGCCGGCGAAGCAGTCCATTGCCACGAGCGCGACGGCACGCTGCTCGGCCGCATCGTGCTCGCGGAGCGTGTCGCCAACCTGTGCTTCGGCGGTCCGAAGCGCAACCGCCTCTACATCACCGCGACCTCATCCCTGTACTCGGTGCTCCTCGCCGTCAGCGGCGCGAAGACTTTCTAGATGGTGCCGGGAGAGAAAAACGGGGGAAACTGAGCGCCGCAGCATAGGAACCCTTGCGACGCCTACATCCGCCGACGACGACGACGCTGCGCTGCTTGCCGAATGCTGGACGTATCGCGATTGAAATAACGCGCAAGCGCAGCGACCGACGCAATTCCGGTGCTTAGTGCCTGCTCGGTGATCCACGCGCGAGCGCGCGTAATATTGATCAGGCGGCTTGCCGACCGCAGCTCGATCTCTGTCGCACTATACTTCGTGCACGCATCATTGATGATTTTCTGAAGCGCGGCGTTGAACCGCGGCTTCCACTTCTCTCCGAGCATCCTCTGGGCGAACGCGTCGCTTCCAAGAATGCGCGGGTCCCGTTCATTCCGTTCGCGCAGCGGCGAGTCTGTCGGCATGGATCTGATCAAAGCTTCATAGGCGGCGATTGCGCCCTGGCGATCCGAGCCGAGCATGCGAAGTGCAAACTCTGTCGTGACCCACGGTTCGGAGCGTCTACCCACATATGCATGGTGACTGGACCACGGATACCCATCCGGTGACGTAGCCAACCCAGCGCGCACCGGATTGAGGTGGATGTATCGAAGCAGGGTCAGAAGGTACGCATCGGCATCGACCAGTAACGCGTGATAGCGCTTCTCGAAGAGATGCCCGGTCGTTTGCAGCCGCGCTTGCACACAGCGCGCGTATCTCCCGGCCACCAGCAGCATGACTTTGCTGAGCGGCGTGGTGCTCACCTGAATCAACGCGTGAACATGATTGGTCATATAGCAGTACGCGTGAAACTGCGCGCCGCAATCGACGATGATCTCCGTGATGATGAGAGTCAGCAGATTGCGATCGTCAGGCGTGAAGAAGATGTCCTGGCGATGATTGCCGCGGAGCGTGACGTGATACATCGCGCCAGGCGCGTGGATGCGAGGGGATCGCGGCATTCCTTGCCTCGGGGTCCGTGACCGGCTGCATGCTACCCGCCGCACTACGCGGCGACTTCGTGCCTGACACGTTATTCGCAGAGTTTTGCAGCCTCCTGCTGCTGCAGTGCTCAGTTTCCCCTGATTTTTTCTCCCGGCACCGCTTCTAGGCAACCCCGTACAAGCAGTCGACGAACGATTTCACGGCGCCGTCGATCCCGGCCACTTTGGGGTTGCTCGATTCGATCACGTAATACTCGTCAGGTGCGTGGGCGCGTTCGCCGAAGCCCATGCCGAAGCCGCCGGCGGCGAGTTTCAGCGGTGCGCCGGTGAAGACTGAGCTTGGGTCGGAGCCGCCGGAGCGCGGCAGCAGCAGCGGCTCGACGCCGTACTGGCGATACACCGCACGCTCCGCACGAATCAGCTCCGAATCCGCTGACGTCGACGACACCTCGTTCATGCCGCCGTTGATCACGACCTCGATGTCGCCGAAGCCGCGCTTCGCGAGATGCGCTTTCAGTTTCGCGACGGTGTCTTCGGGCGTCATGTTCGGCACCAGGCGCATGTCGAGCTTCGCCACCATCCGGTGCGGCAGGATCGTCTTGCCACCGGGGCCGGTGTAGCCGCCGACCAGACCCTCGATCGTCACCGTCGGTCGCGCCACGCTGTCCTCGAGCGCCTGGCGCCAGGTGGCGTCGCGCGCCCAGGTCTTGATGCCGAGCGATCCCTTGAATTCCTTCTCGTCGAGCTGCTTCGCCGCGAGATCGAGCATCGCGTGCTCGGCCGGCGTAAGCGCGCGCACCTTTTCGAAGAAGCCGTCGATCGCCGGATCGCCGTTCGGCGTCACGAGCGTGTTCAATGCCTGTATGAGATGCCACGCGGGTTGGTCGAGTCGCGCGGCCAGCGACGAGTGCACGTCGCGTTCGGTCGGGCCGCGTCCCCACTTCGCACCGCTCGCAATCAGGTCGCATTCGATGTCGCCCTTGTTGCCGAGCGTGATGATCACGCTGCCGTCCCATTCCTGCGCGGCCTCGGGCATGAACACGCCGACGCTCTTCGACAACGCGGCGCTGACTTCCGGCGAGTGCACGATCTGCGGAAAATTCGGCGAGCCGATTTCCTCTTCGCCTTCCGCGACCAGCACGAGATTCACCGGAATCTTGCGACCGGCACCGCGGATCGCATGCAGCGCGGCGAGGAACGCAGCTTGCGGTCCCTTCTGGTTCACCGCACCGCGGCCCATGACGACCTTGCCGCGGTCCGGCATGTCGACGAGGCGCGCTTCCCACGGCGGCGAGGACCATTCCTCGGGATTGACCTGCTTCACGTCGTACATGAAATACAAACCGAGCGTACGACGCGCGCCGGCGTCGAGCGTCGCGAACACGCCGGGATGGCCCTTGGTCTGCATGCACTGCGCGCGCTGAAAGCCTGCATCGAGCGCCAGTCGACGCATCATGTCGCAGCCTTCCGCCATGCCAGTGTTCTCGGCGGCGATCGAGCCGACGCCGATCCACTCCTGCAGCCGCTTGACGGATTCGTCGTGGCGACGTTCGATCTCTTTGTAGATGGCCTTGCGATCCGCAGCGCCCGCAGCGCGTGCCGGGCCAGCAAGGGCGGCTCCAGCGGCGAGTGCGCTGGCGACAAAATCTCTACGAGTGAACTGGGACACAGCGCACCTCCCGGGTGCTCTTTTTCTAGGCTGCCAGGAACTGTAGCAGGGTCTCGAGGAACTCCGCCTGCCGTTCGATCTGCAGCAGGTGAGCGGCTTCGAGCATCACGAGCTGCGAACCGGGGATCGACGCGGCGATCAGTGCGTGATCCGCGGGCGTCGTTCCCGGATCCTGCGTGCCGCCGATCACCAGCGTCTTGGCCGTGATCGTCTTGATCGATTGCCGCTGATCCATGTCGCGGATCGCGGCCGCGCACGCTGCGTAGCCCTGCGGCTTCACGGTGAGCAGCATCGCGCGGATCCAATCGACCTTTTCGGGATTGGCCATGCGGTACGGAGTCGTGAGCCAGCGCTGCAGGATGCCGTCGACGAGCGGCCCGATTCCCTGCGTGCGCATGATTTCGATGCGTGCGTTCCACGTGTCGCGTGTCGGCATGTAAGGCGCGGTGCTGCACAGAGCGATCTTCAGCACGCGATCGGGCCATAGCGTCGCAATCTGCATGGACGTCATGCCGCCGATCGAAAGCCCGCACAGATGCGCCCGCGCGATGCCGCAGGAATCCATCACGGCAAGCGCATCGCGCGCCAGCTGCTCCATCGTGAGCTCGGTCTTCGAGCCGGTTGTCGACTCGCCGTGTCCACGCATGTCGTAGCGCACGAGCTCGTAGCGCTCGCTCAGCGCGGCAAACGAGTCGTCCCAGATTTCCAGCGTCGACCCGAGAGGGTTGAGCAGCAACAGCGCGGGCGCGCCGGGTCGCGGCGAATGCTCGCACCGCAGTTGTGCATCTTCCGTCGTGACCAGCTTCATGGCCGCGTCTCCTTCGACACTCGTTCACCCAACGCTTGTCGGAGGCGCGGAGTGCTGTGCAAGGTTTGCATGAGAGGGTTCTGCCGTCGCGTCGATAGGATGCCCTCCTTTTGCCGGCCGCGCACGCCGTCTAGCCAGAAAAGATAGCGAATGCTAGCCTTCGGCGCGCTGCTCGCCATCTGAGCCGGAGGGCCGCTTGAACTCGAGTGCCGACTGGATCGGCGAACGTCCTACGCCGCTCCAGCTCGGCGTCATCCTCTTCGTTGGCGTGTGCGGCGTCATGATCGCCGGATTGCAGCCGCTGCTGCTGGGGACGCTCGCACAGGAAGGGCGCATCACCGCTGCTCAACTGGGGCACGCCGCAACCGCTGAGTTGCTGCTCATGGGCGCCGCCAGCGCGTACGCCGGTGCTAGATGGAAGCCTGAGCGCCTGCGCGCCATCGGTCTGGTCAGTGCGCTGGCACTCGCCGCGCTGAACGTCGCGACTGCCTGGGCGAATGGCGAGACCATCACATTGATCCGTGCCGTCGCGGGAGTGCCCAGCGGCATCCTGATCTGGATCACGGTCGCGATGATCGCCCGCTCGCCGACGCCGGAGCGTTGGGCGGGGATCTACCTCACGATCCAGACGCTCGCGCAGTTCGTGCTCGCTGCGGCGTTGGCTGCGTGGGTGATTTCGCGCTCGGGCGCGAACGGCGGCTTCGTGGCGCTCGCCGTCATGTGTGTCATCAGCGCGGTGGCTGCGCTGGCTCTGCCGAATCGATTCGCACCGCTCGTTGCGGACAACGCGTCCAGCAACATGCCGCCCGCCCGCGGCTTCGTCGCGCTGGCGGCGCCGTTCTTGTGGATGGCGTTCATCGTCGGTGTGTGGGTGTACGCGGAACCGTTGTCCCGACAGGCCGGGCACGCGCCAACTGTCGCTGGTGTTGCGGTCTCGGTATCGCTCGCGTGCCAGGTACTCGGCGGCGCGACAGCGACGCTCCTTGCCGGACGGTTGCGATGGTTTCCGACGCTCATGTTCTGTGCGCTGCTCAATGTAGGTTGCCTGCTTGCGTTCGCCGCGCTGCCGAGCGAATCGCTGTACCTGCTGACTTCGGGCGTGTTCGGCTTCCTGTGGCTGTTTTCACTGCCCTTCATGGTGCCGATGACGATCGCGGCAGATCCGACGCGTCGCGCGGCTGTGCTGGTCGGCGGCGCGGAGTTGGCTGGCGGGAGCCTCGGGCCGCTGTTCGCTTCGTTCGTAGTCAGCGACGCCGACGTGCGCGGCGCGCTGGGTTTCGGCGCAGTCGCGCTCGCGGTGACCGTCGCAATCGCATTTGCGTTGTATCGGCGCGAGCGCGGCGTGACTGCTGCCATCGTGGAAACATGACGATCGGCTCATGACACGCGCTGCTGCATCACGATCCCGATCTTCGCGTGCGGCTCCCAAGCAGGAGCGCGCGATGGCCACGCGCGAGCGCTTGCTGGACGTCGCGGGCAAGCTGCTTGGCGACGTTGGCATCGAGCGCATCTCGACGAACATGATCTGCGCGCGTGCCGGCGTGACTCCGCCCGCGTTGTACCGCTATTTCAAGGACAAGTACGCAGTGCTCGAAGCACTCGGTCGCCGCTTGATGGAGCGGCAGAACGAAGTACTGTCCGCATGGCTGGAGCGGCACGTGCCGAACGGGTTGTCGGCGGTGGCGGACCACCTGGATGACCTGTTGCGTGAGACCGCCGATGTGACCGCGGCTGAGCCGGGCGCGATCTGGACGCTCCGCGCACTGCGCGCCGTGCCGCAGCTCGCGCACGTCCGCATCGAATCGCATCGCGTGGTCACCGATCACATGGTCAAGGCATATGCGCCGCTGGTCCCCGAGCTGTCCAAGAAAGTGCTGTGGCGCCGGGTGCGCGTCGCGATCGAGTTCGGCTTCGCGGTCGACGAGATGCTCAACGAGGAGGATCTGCTCAAGCGCGAAGACATCATCAAGGAAGCGGCGCGCATGTTGCGCTGGTCGCTGCGGGATCCGGAATGAACGCCGCTCGACAGGAATGGAAGAACTGGTCGGGCAGCGTGCAGGCGCAGCCGTCGCGGCTCGCGAGCCCGCGCACGGAAGACGAACTGGCCACGATCGTACGCGGCGCCGCGAAGGTGCGTGTCGTGGGAGCAGGGCATTCCTTCATGCCGCTGTGTGCGACAAGCGGCGTGCTGCTCAATCTCGCGGAGCTGGACTCGCCGATCGATATTGCCGCCGACGGTGCCAGCGCGTGGGTGCCGGCAGGATGGAGCTTGAAGCGCCTGACCGCGTCACTCTGGGAACGCGGCTACTCGCTGCCGAACCAGGGTGACATCAATCCTCAGTCGCTGGCTGGAGCGACCGCCACTGGTACGCATGGCACCGGCATCGAGCTGGGCAGCCTGTCGACGTTCGCGCGCGCATTCCGTCTGATGCTTGCCGATGGCTCAATCGCCGAATGCAGCAAGGAACACCGGCCGGAGCTGTTCGAGGCGCAGCGACTGTCGCTGGGACTGCTCGGAGTCGCGACGCGCATTCGCGTCAGCATCATGCCCGCCTATCATCTCGAGGAGCGCATCGAGCGCGTGCCGCTCGCCGCGGCGGTCGAGCAGTTCGAAGACGTCGCCCGAGCGCATCGCCATGCCGAGTTCTTCGTCTTTCCGTACGCCGACGAAGTCATCATGAAGACGCTGCATCCGGCCACGGAAAATGGCGCGCTCAAGGAACAGACGTCGAGCGACGAAACGATCTTCAGGTTCTGTTGCGACGTGACCGCGGCGGCGCCTGCGGTCGCACGCGTGCTGCAGCGGCAGCTGATGAAGCTGATCCGCGCGTCGCGGCGCACCGGTCCTGCATACCGCATCTTCCCGTCCGAGCGAACGGTCTCGTTCGAAGAGATGGAATACGAGATGCCGCGTGCCGCCGGGCTCGGCACGTTGCAGGAGGCGATCACGTGGGTGCGCAAGCGCAAGCTTCCCGTCGCCTTCCCGTTCGAGTTTCGCTGGGTGGCGGCCGACGACATCTGGATGAGCCCCTTCAACAAGGGGCCCGGCGCCTCGATCTCGATGCATCAGTACAGCAAGATGGAGTGGCGCAATCTGCTCGCTGCCGCGGAGCCGATCTTCCGCGGCAACGGCGGTCGTCCGCACTGGGCGAAGCGCCACACGCTCACCACGCAAGACGTGTTCGCGCTCTACCCGATGGCGGAGCGCTTCTGTAAGGTGCGTGCGCAAGTCGATCCCGCGGCGAAGTTCGCCAACGCGCACCTGGCCGAGCTCTTCGGGATCGGCGCTTGAAGGCGGTCACAGTCATGCTCGACGACGTACGGTTGCACGCACACCTGATCGGTCAGTCCGGATCGCGACGCGAGCTGAACACTCCCGTGCTCGTGCTCGACCGCGATGCGCTCGGCCGCAACGTGCAGAAGATGGCTGCATTGGCGAAGAGCGCCGGCGTGGCACTGCGGCCGCATGCCAAGACTCACAAGAGTCTTGCGATCGCGCGCATGCAGCTCGATGCGGGCGCGATCGGCCTGTGCTGCACGAAGCTCGGCGAAGCCGAAGTGCTTGCGTCGGGCGGCGTCGAATCGATCCTGATCACCTCGCCGGTCGTGTCCGAGCCGGCGATCGAACGGCTGAGCGCGCTGAACTCCCGGGTCGCCGACCTGATGGTGTGTGTCGACAACCCAGTAAACGTCGCTGCGCTGGCCGCCGCCGCGCGCGAGCGTCCGCTCAAGATCATCATCGACGTCGACCCGGGAATCCGGCGCACCGGCGTCGGCTCGATCGAAGCAGCCGTTGCGCTGCTGCAGGCAGTGCATTCGAGCGGCAATCTCGTCTTCAAGGGCGTGCAGATGTACTGCGGCATTCAGCAGCACATCAAGGACTACAAGGAGCGCTACGCGGCTATCGAGGATCGCACGGCATATCTGCGCTCGATCATCGCGGCGCTGGAAGAGAGCGACGGTGCCGCAGCGATCGTCACCGGCTCGGGCACTGGCACGCATCACATCGATGCACAGCTCGGCCTGCTGACCGAATGGCAGGTCGGCTCGTACGTGTTCATGGACCGCCAGTACGCGGAGTGCGATCTCGCCGGCGACAAGGAGCAGGCATTCGAGTACTCGTTGTTCATCGACGCGCGCGTCGTCAGTGCGAACACACGCGGCATCGCGACGATCGACGCCGGCTACAAGGCGATGGCAACCGACGGCGGCCCGCCGGTGGTGCTCGCAGGTGCGCCGCACGGGTCGAACTACATCTTCATGGGCGACGAGCACGGCCTGATCGTCGACCCGACACAGAAGCACGTCTGGTCGATCGGCGACATCGTGCACCTGGCCGTGCCTCACTGCGATCCGACGGTGAACCTGTACGACGCGTATCACGTCGTGAGCGGCGAGACGCTGCAGGATGTCTGGCCCGTCAGCGCGCGCGGACGGTCGCGCTAGCCCGGATGCCAATGGTCCGCATCGAGCACATTGCGCTTTGGGTCGACGATCTCGCCGCGCTCAGTGCGTTTTATGCGCGAACGTTCGGCGCGCAGGTCGGGCCGCGCTACGTCAATGCGGCGAAGGGGTTCGAATCCTGCTTTCTCGTATTCGATTCCGGGGCGCGAATGGAGCTCATGACGACGTCGCGCTTGTCGCCGGCGCGTCACGCGGCAGGCGTAGAGCGAATGGGGCTCACGCACGTCGCGATTTCGCTGGGATCGGAACAGGCCGTGGACGAGCTCACGGCGCGCCTGCGGCGCGAAGGCATCGCGGTACTCGACGGTCCGCGTCGCACCGGCGATGGCTACTACGAAAGCGTCGTGCTGGATCCCGAAGGCAATCGCATCGAAATCACCGCCTGAGCCGATACGAGCGCGGCGGCGCTCCGGTACTGCGCGCGAAGAACCGCGAGAAGTACGCGGGATCCGCGAATCCGCAGGTTTCGGCGATCAGCGTGACGCTCATGTTCGTGTAGAGCAGGCTCCGCTTCGCTTCCAGAAGACGGCGGGCATTGAGCAACGCGAGCGGTGCACTCCCGGTGCTGCGTACGCAAGCGAGTCGCAGGCGCTCCGTGCTCACGCAGAGTGCGCGCGCGTAGTCCGCAATGCTCATTTGCGTTCGATAGTTGTCCTCGATCAGCCCGCGATAGCGCGCAGCGAGGTGCGAATCTGGCGAGCGCGGATGAGCTGCGTCGGGCGCGAGCTCGAGCTTGCGGCGCAACGCGCCGACGAGAATTGCAGTCAGCCACGACTCCGCCGCGATTCGCCGGCCGGGCAGATGACCGCGAAACTCGCCGGCAAGCGATTCGAAATGGCTGCTCATCTCCGCGGCCGCCGTGACAGACAACGGCGTCACGCTGGGCTCGCCGAGCACCGCTCCCAGCTCCTCGTGCTCGCGAGCGATTCGTTGCAGCAGCACCCCCGAAGCGGTGACGATCCAGCCGTCGGTGCGCGGCTTGAAATCGAATCCATGGACGCACGACAGCGGCACGCTGATCAGCGCCACCGGTTCGAATTCGTGCCGGCCGGCTTCGGCGGAGTACACGCCGCCGCCACGCTGGACCAGGAGCAGGTGATGCAGCTCGCGGTGTGCGTGCGGCCGAATTGTCCAATCGTGCAGGCGGCTGCGCTCGGCGATCGACTCGACGTGCAGGAAGCGCTCGTCGACGTCCTGGCTCGCCTCGCCATACAGGAAATACTGGGGAACGCCGCGTCGCGCCACGTCTCGAGCCCATGCGATGAGAACCTGCCCATGCTACGCCGGTCGCATCGCGCTCGCTTGGGAAAAGTCCAAGAAGTGCTGGCTTTTCTCCATCGCAGAGAACCGGGCACCGGCCCAGCATGGCTGTCGTGCGCACCCAGGTGGCCATCATCGGGGCAGGGCCCGCGGGACTCCTGCTCGGGCAACTGCTGCATCGAGCCGGCATCGATGCCGTGATTCTCGAACAGCGCACGCCCGAGTACGTGCTCGGCCGCATCCGCGCCGGCGTATTGGAGCAGGGGACCGTCGACGTGCTGGAGTTGGCGGGAGTAGCAAAGCGTCTGCGCGCCGAGTCGCTGACGCACGGCGGCGTCGAGATCGCCGCAAATCACGTCCGCAGGCGCATCGCCTTCCAGGATCTGATCGGCAAGACAGTGACGGTCTACGGCCAGACCGAGATGACGCGAGACCTGATGGACGCGCGCAAGGAATGCGATGCCGTTTCGATCTACGAAGCCGAGTTGATCCAGCTCCACGACATTGACAGCACATCGCCCGTCGTGACCTACACGCATCACGGCGAAGCGCAACGACTCGAATGCGACTTCATTGCCGGCTGCGATGGTTATCACGGCGTCAGTCGACGCAGCATTCCCGCAGACAAGCTCACCACTTACGAGCGTGTCTATCCCTTCGGCTGGCTCGGTGTGCTCGCAGACGTGCCCCCAGCATGGGACGAGCTGATCTACGCAAGCTCCGAGCGCGGCTTTGCGCTCGCGAGCATGCGATCAGCGACACGCGTGCGCTGCTACGTGCAGTGCTCGCTCGACGACCAGGTCGAACAGTGGAGCGACGAGCGGTTCTGGGACGAGTTCAAGCTTCGCATCGGCCCTGAAGTCGCATCGCGCATGACGGTCGGGCCGTCGCTGGAGAAGAGCATCGCGCCGCTGCGCAGCTTCGTGGCCGAGCCCATGCGCTGGGGTCGGCTGTTCCTGGCCGGGGACGCGGCCCACATCGTACCGCCGACCGGCGCGAAGGGACTCAACCTCGCGGCGAGCGATGTGTTCTATCTCCACGAGGCCTTGCTCACTTTCTACACCGAGCGCTCCACGCGCGCCCTCGATCAATACTCGACGCGCGCTTTGCATCGCGTATGGCAGGCGGTGAGATTCTCGTGGTGGATGACCACGCTGCTGCATCACTTCCCGAACGAAGACGCGTTCGGTGCACGCGTGCGCGAGGCGGAGCTCGACTATCTGTTCGCCTCTCCGCTCGCGCAGCGCGTGCTGGCTGAGAACTACGTCGGGTTGCCCCTGTAACGACGTCAGCTCAGCCGTCGAACGAGTCGCACGACACCTTCGCGTGCCAGTTCACGAACATGCCGGTCGGATTGTCCTTCCACGCCCAGACGTGCAGCGTGTAGAACGCCGGCAGGCCGAAGCGATTCGGGCTCTCGAACAGGTGCATGAGCTGTCCCTCCAGCTCCGGCGGTGCCGCGTGCTTCGCGTGCCAGTCGGCAGCGAGCACGAGGAAGTCGGCGCCGATGAGACGCAGACGTCCGTTCGGCTGCGGCTCGTAGATCACGATTTCCGGGCGCGCCGGATCGAGGGCACCGTCCCCGACCAGGGACATGTTGACGTAGTGCAGACCCATGGCGCCGAAGTCGGGCCCGGTCACGCAGCCGAACAGCAAGTGATAGCCCTCGGCTTCCGCCGCCGCGGCATCGCGGAAGCGAGCAGTCGCCTCGCGCACGGTCCGCACGAGCTCGCCCGCGCGCCCCTTGTCGTCCTGGCCCTTCCCGTCGTGTGCCTTTCCGTCATGTGATAGTGCGCTCGTTGCGGCAAGTACGCCCAGCGCGCACGAGCCGACGAACGGGGCAATTCCTCGGATCTTCATGCAGACCTCCTGATGGCACGCAGTGCCGGCAACAGCATCGGAACCTTGCGTCGATACTCGGCGTAAGCGGCCCCATGCTCGGCGAGCAGGTCTCGCTCCTCGAACTGGATTGCCAGGACGATGTACGCGGTCGTCGCAAGCGCGAACACCAGGTGCGCGAGCGTCATCGTCGGCGTCATCCAGAACGCGAGCAGGAAGCCGAAGTAGAGCGGATGCCGCACGAATCGATACGGCAGCGGCGTGCGAAAGGTGATCGGCATGTAAGGCCGGCCGCGCAGCGGCAGCCATGCCTGGCGCAAACCGAACAGGTCGAAATGGTTGATCAGGAAAGTGACGACGAGCACGGTGCTCCAGCCCGTTGCGAACAGCGTCCACAAGACGAAGCGCGCTAACTCGTTCTCGATCGTCCAGATCGGCATGCCGAGCGGACGCCACTGCCAGAACAGCAGCAACAGGGCGAGACTCGCGCACAGGACGTAAGTCGCACGCTCGATCGACCAGGGGATGACGCGAGTCCAGCGCTCTTTAAACCAGCGTCGCGCCATCACGCTGTGCTGTACGGCGAATACCGCCAGCAACGCGACGTCGATCGCCAACGCACGAAGCAACGAGCCTTCGAGCGGCCCATCGAGCTGCCGCGGCACGATGAAGCCGCCGACGAACGCGATTGCGTACAGGAACGTGATCAGGAAAACGAGGTACGCCGCCACTGCGTACGTGAAGCAGATCAGTCGTTTCATCACGGCACGACTCCCCTTTGTGTGAGAGCACAGTCGCCCGCAAGCCAGCCGCGCACCATGGGAGCTTTGTCCCGGTTGGGCTAGACTGGCGACGCCGCGCGTGAGACGAATGTCCCGATGACGAGCCAGCCCGACACCAAGACCCTGCGACAGCAGATCCGGTTCGTAAAAGCCACCGACGGTGTGGAGCTTGCGTGGGCGCAATCGGGTCGCGGGCCGACGCTGGTCAAGGCCGCCAACTGGCTCACGCACCTCGAGTACGAATTACGCAGCCCGGTCTGGCGACATTGGCTCGACTTCCTCTCGAAGAACTTTCGCCTGGTGCGCTACGACGAGCGCGGCTGCGGCATGAGCGGCTGGGAGCCGAAGACGCTCACGCTGGAGCAGTGGGCTGCCGATCTCGGTTCAGTGATCGATGCCGCACAGCCGGAAGGAAAAGTAATCCTGCTCGGGATCTCGCAGGGCGCGGCAGCTTCCATCCACTACGCACTTCAGCATCCGGACCGCGTCGCGGCCCTGGTTCTGTACGGCGGCTACGCGCGCGGAGCCGACCGGCGCAATAGCGGGGACGCTGCGGCTGCATTCAGGGCAATGGTCGATCTCGCACGCCTGGGCTGGGGCAAGGACAACCCTTCTTTCCGGCAGGTCTTCACGTCGCGATTCATTCCCGGCGGGACGCCGGAGCAGCTGCAGTGGTTCAACGATCTGTGCGTGAAGACGACGACCGGTGAGATCTTCGCAAGCCTCTACAGCGCGCGTGCGGCCGTCGATGTCGAGGCAACTCTCCCGGCGCTGCGCGTACCGACGCTGGTGATCCATTCCCGGGGCGATGAGGTCATTCCGGTCCACGAAGGTCGGCTGCTCGCCGCCGGCATCCCCGGTGCCGAGTTCGTCGAGCTCGATTCGCGCAATCACATTCTGCTCGAGCACCAGCCGGCGTGGAGCCGATTCCAGGAAGCAGTGCTGGCGTTCCTGCGGCCCGACCGCAGCGCCGATCAGTCAGTGTTTGCGGGTTTGTCGGAGCGCGAGCGGGAAGTGCTGGCACTGATCGCGGAGGGTCTGAGCAATACCGATATCGCCGGTCGCCTCGACATCAGCGAGAAGACCGTTCGCAACCACACGTCGAATCTGTTCGACAAGCTCGGCGTGTGGTCGCGCGCGCAGGCCATCGTGTTCGCGCGCGATCACGGGTTCCGCGACTGACGTTACTCCGTCGCAGTCAGATTTCTGACGGCGCCGAGGACTTCGATCGCCGTCTGCTCGATCAGCGGCGAGAGCAGGTCCTCGCCGTTCTGACCAGCCTTCGCCGAAGCCGATTTGGTCGCGAACGGTTCTGTGACGCCCAGCTTCATCAGCTGGTATTCGAGCGTGACCTGGTCGCCCTTCTTGATGTTCTGCTCGCTCGCGCCTGTGATCGCCTGCATGGCTTCTTCCTGCGCGTTCTGTGCGGCAGCAGCGGATGCCGCTTGCGCGACGGCCTGACCTGCCATCATTGCGCCGTAGTTTCCGGTCAGGCCGCCGACGCCCGGGACCATCATGCCGGCGATCGGCGCTGCTTTCGCGAGGAACTTGCCAAAGCCGCCGCCCTTCTTCTGGGCAACCGCGGTGTAGAGAACGTACTCGCAAGCCGCTTGCTGCGCCTCGACTTCGATCTGCATCGGGATGCGCGCCTGCAAAGGGATGAGATCCGCGGTGGGGCCGTTGAGGTAGGCGATCAGAGTCTGACGCACCGGCTCGCCGACATCGTCACCCGAAGAGCCCTGGCCGAGCTGTGCTTTCGGCAACACCAGGCAGATCCGTGATTTCGCGGTGCCGGCTTGCGCAGCGGTATCACCGGCGTTCGCCGTGCTTGCCGAGGTGACCGCCAGTGCGAGGCTCGCGGCCAGCGACAGGGACGAAAGGACAGGCTGCTTGGATGTCATGACGTCGACCTCCCCGGAAACTATTAGCGCGACTCTCTTATAAGAGGCGCGCGGGCGTCGGCGGCAGACCTGAACAGGGATTGCTTTTCGGGCGCGGATGTGCCGGTCAGATCGGGAGAATCAGGCGCACGCGGCTGCCCGCGCCCGACGAGGAGAACTCGATCGACGCGCCGAGCTCGCGCGCACGGCGCCGCATGTTGCCGAGTCCACGGCCGGATCCGGCGCCCGGCGCGTACCCGCGACCGTTGTCGATCACGTCCACGAGGATCGACAGGCGGCCTGCGGGATCGTTGCCGACGCTCGTCTGCACCGCGACCTCGCTGGCGCCCGCGTGCTTGAGCACATTCGTCAGTGCTTCCTGCAGGACGCGCAGGACCTGCAGGATCTTGTGCGGACCGAATTCCGGCAACGGCGGCAGGTCGGTGACCTGCCACAGGAAGCGCAGCCCGCCTTGCTGCACGCGTCGCTCGTTGCGCGCACGGAAGTTGGACAACACAGCCAGCAGATTGCCCTCGACCGGATCGCTCGAATCGATGATCAGGCGCAGATCGTCGAGCGCGCCGCGCAGGATCGGCTCCAGCGGCTGGAAACTGGAATTGCCTTCGATGACTGCGAGCGCATGCACGAGTTGGCCGCCGATGCCGTCGTGCATGTCCGTGGTCATGCGCTCGCGCTCGGCGCTGATGGCACGCTCTCGTTCCAGGCTCTGCAGCCGCGCGTAGTTGTGCTCGAGCTCTCGACCTTTTGCGGCAACCCGATCTTCGAGCTCGCGGTTGAGCGTTTCGGCTTCAGTCAATGCGCGCGTGACGCGGCTAAGCAGCGTGAGGCCGAAGACGACGAGCACGAGGCTCACTGTGTACGACAGGTAGTGCACCGAGCCGATCGGAATGACGCCCTGGTCACCGAGGTAGTCGTACGTACCGATCACCAGTGTCACGGCGGCCGCGAGCAGCCACAGCCTCACCTCGAACGTGGGATTGCGACGCACGGCGAGCACCAGGCGCAGCACTATGTACGCGTTGATCAGCACCACGCCAGGAAACCAGACGTAGTCCTGGATCCATGAGTTTTCGTTCGATTCCAGGCGATGCGCGATGATGCTGAGCGCGACAATGACGCCGAACGCGAGCAGCCCTTTTTCCGTGCGTGGCTGCGGGCCACCGCAACCGGGCAGGCGGTTGATGAACAGCGCTGAGCAGATCGAAAACCAGCCGAGTGCAATCGGCGGCAGCGAGAACCAGAGGCCGTTAGGAGGAATGAGCATGCGCGATTCGAGCAGCAGCGCGTTGTACGCGGCCCAGCACAACGTGGCGGCTGCAAACCACGGGTAACCTGTTTCGGCAGGACGGACCCAGAACAGGCCGAGTGTCAGCAGCGAGATCAACAGCATCGCGACGATCGCGGCGTGCACCAGCGTGACGTTCAGGAAGTTCGCGTAGTCGTAGGTCGGCCGGATGCTGGTTGCCGGACCGAAATAGAACGGCTCCATGAATGCGGCGTAGCGCACGCTGACGAGGTGCACCTCGATCTTGTTGATGCCCGGTCGCAGCAGCGCCGAGGAGAACTCGAAGTACTGCGGCGTGCGGAAATATTCGTAGGGCGGGTGCAGCGGCGAGGTGGGGCCGACGAGCGCGCCGTTCACGAAGATGGAGTGAGCCCCGTAGGTGGTCGGAAAGTAGGCGGCCCACAGCTCTCCCGTCGGAGCAGGCGTCTCGACGTCGACCTGGTACCACACGCTCGCAATGTTCCGTTCGTTGACGGGCGTGTAGTCGACGGCGCCGGCGAAGTCCTCGGGCGGCACGTCCTGCGGAAACCTCGGCGGCGTCGGCGATTCGCTCGCGACGATGCGGAACTTCGAGCGCAGGAGCGAGGAGTCGATCGACGGTGCGCGATCGATGAACGACATGAACAGCAGAAAGGCGCAAGGCACCAGGCCCAGGCTGATCCAGTAGCCGAGGGAAGGCGATCGTGCGGAGAGCGTATCGACTGCCTGCATCTGCCGAACGCGGAAACTCAGGATCGAGAGTTGATCAACCCCATGCGCGTTGCTTCGTAGACGGCTTCGCTGCGTGAGCTCACGGCAAGCTTGCCATAGATGTTCTTGGTGTAGGAGCTGACCGTGCTGGACGTCAGGCCGAGCAGGGCAGCGGTTTCGGCGTAGCTGAAGCCCTTGCTGGCGAGGGTGAGGATTTCCATTTCGCGGGGTGTCAGCGCGACCGGCGACGGCGCCGCGGTCGGACCGGCATCCGGTCGGAAATGACGGATGAGATGACGCGCGATCGCAGGGCTGATCGGCGAGCCGCCTGCCAGCATCTGGCGGATCGCCTCGCCGATGCCGACTGCGGCGTCGTCCTTGAGCAGGTAACCGGTTGCGCCCGCCTTGATCGATGACACGACCTTCAGCTCGTCGCCGAAGACCGTGATGACCATGATCAGCACGGCAGGCCAGCGCCGTGACGTCTCGCGGATGATGTCGAGACCATCGCCGTCGGGCAGTCCCAGGTCCACCAGCAACACTGCGGGGCGCACAACTTCGAGCGCGGCGCGAATCTCGCGGCACGTGCCTACGGCAGTCGTGACCTCGAGGCCCGCCTGCGCTTCGGCGATGCGCCGCACGAGCGAGGTGCGCGTGAGCTCATCGTCCTCGACGATGAAAATCGTATGGAGCTGAGTACCCATCCCCGGGACCTCGGCTGCAAGTGCCGCAGCCTGCGACGCGAGCATAGGCAAAACGCCCGCGGCGCGATACCCGTGAAATGGGGTGGTGTAAGGCCCGCCGACACCGCGTGGGCCGAGCGCGCAATACCATCGTCTTATACGCCCCGCGCGTGCGCGCATGATTCGATTCGACTCCCGCATCATCGATTCTGCAGGAGCCATCACATGAGCACGTTCACCACCAAAGACGGTACGGAAATCTTTTACCGCGACTGGGGCAAGGGTCAGCCCGTCGTCTTCAGTCACGGCTGGCCGCTCTCCGGGGATGCGTTCGAGGATCAGATGCTCTATCTCGCGATGCGCGGCTACCGCTGCATCGCGCACGATCGGCGCGGCCATGGGCGGTCGAGTCAGCCCTGGGAAGGCAACGATCTCGATCACTACGCCGACGATCTCGCCGAGCTGCTCGCTCACCTGGACGTCAAGAATGCGGTGCTGGTGGGACACTCCACCGGCGGCGGCGAAGTCACGCGCTACATCGGGCGGCACGGGACGGGACGTGTCGCGAAAGCCGTATTGATCGGCGCGATTCCGCCGGTGATGGTGAAGTCGGACAAGAATCCGGGCGGCACACCGCTGGCGGAATTCGACAAGCTGCGCGCCGCGGTGCTGGCCGATCGCTCGACGTTCTGGAAGGAGCTGTCGATGCCCTTCTACAGCTACAACCGGCCGGGCGCGAAGATCTCCGAAGGCGTGCGCGATAGTTTCTGGCGCATCAGCATGCAGTGCGGCATGCCCGGCTCGTACTTCTGCATCAAGGCGTTTTCGGAAACGGACCTGACCGAAGATCTGAAGCGCTTCGACATCCCGACGCTGTTCCTGCACGGCGACGACGATCAGATCGTGCCGATCCACGACTCGGCCGAGCTCGCGGTCAAGATAGTGAAAAACGGCAAGCTCAAGGTGTACAAGGGCGGCGCGCACGGGATGTGCACGACGCAGAAGGAGCAGGTCAACGAGGATCTGCTGGCGTTCATCCGCAGCTGAACGCAGCTCGCTCGATCTTTCCCCTTCTCCGTATGGGCGCGTCCTAGCGGCGCGCTCATAGTCGTTGCATGCATGGCACGGCAGTCGCGCTGGCTGTCGTCACCACATGCGCAACGGTGCTCGTGCATGCAGCGCCGACGATCGTAGTGGGTGACGGCATCAAAGGGCCCGCGCAGATGGTGTGGGTTCCGGGTGGCGAGTTCCTCATGGGGAGCAACCATGAGCTCGCCCAGGCGAACGAGCGTCCGGCTCACCGCGTGAAGGTCGGCGCGTTCTGGATGGATCGTCATCACGTCGACAACGCACAGTTCCGCCGCTTCGTCGCGGCAACCGGCTACGTAACCACTGCCGAAAAGAAGCCCAATTGGCAGACGCTCAAGGTGCAGCTCCCGCCCGGGACGCCGCGGCCGCCGGACGCTGCACTCGTGCCCGGCGGAATGGTGTTCGTCGGCAGCGAGCATCCCGTATCGCTCGATGACTATGCGCAATGGTGGCGCTACGTGCCGGGCGCGAACTGGCAGCATCCGGAAGGCCCGGGCAGCAGCATCGAAGGCAAAGAGAATCACCCGGTAGTGCAGGTTTCGTACGAGGACGCGCTCGCTTACGCGAAGTGGGTCGGCAAGCGTCTGCCGACGGAAGCCGAGTGGGAGTTTGCTGCGCGCGGTGGCCTGGAGCAGGCGACGTACGCGTGGGGCAATGACTTCGCGCCGGGCGGCAAGAAGATGCTGAACTTCTGGGATACGAAGCAGCGCAGGTTCCCCGTCGTGAGCCCGGAGGCGGGTGGTGCCGCGGGCACATCGCGCGCGGGAAAATTTCCGGCGAACGGTTATGGCCTGTACGACATGACCGGCAACGCCTGGCAGTGGGTGACGGATTGGTATCGAGCTGACTACTTCCGGCAGTTCCCGCACGACAAGCTGCTCGTCGACCCGCGCGGGCCGACCGACAGTTGGGATCCCGCCGATCGCGGCGTTCCCGAAAGCGCACCGAAGCGCGTAACGCGCGGCGGATCGTTCTTGTGCAACGTCGACTACTGTCTCTCCTATCGGCCCAGCGCGCGCCGCGGCAACGACCCGTACAACCCGATGTCGCACTTGGGCTTCAGACTCGTCATGTCGCAGCAGGATTGGGAGAAGAGCAAGCGATGACGACGCCGGCGAACTGGCTCGTAAGTCTCGCGGCGCTTGCGATCGTCGGCACGGCAGGCGCGGCCGAGCCGCTGGCTTCGTGGAACGACGGTCCGGCGAAGCAAGGCATCGTCACGTTCGTCGCGGCGGTGACGCAGAAGGGCGGCAAGGACTTCGTGCCCGAGCCGGAGCGCATCGCCGTCTTCGATAACGACGGCACGTTGTGGAGCGAGCAACCGATCTACGTGCAGTTCGTCTTCATGCTGGATCAGCTCAAGGCGGTGGCGCCGAAGCATCCGGAGTGGAAGAGCAACGCGGCGTTCAATGCGCTGATGGCTCAGGACAAGAAGGCGCTCGCGGAACTGGGTCAGAAGCCGATCCTCGAGCTGCTCGCAGTCGCCAACAGCGGCATGACCGTCGGCGAGTACGACCAATCGATCCGCACCTGGTTGAAAAGCGCACGCCATCCGCAGCTCAAGCGTCCGTACACGGAGCTCGTCTACGCGCCGATGCAGGAGCTGCTCGCATACCTGCGCGCGAATGGGTTCAAGACCTTCATCGTCTCGGGCGGCTCGGTCGAATTCATGCGGCCCTGGGCGGAGCAGGCGTACGGCATTCCGCCGGAACAGATCATCGGCACTCAGCAGGAAGTGAACTTCGCAATGCGTGACGGCAAGCCGGTGCTCACGCGTGCACCGAAGATCGTGTTCGTCGACGACGGGCCCGGCAAGCCGATCGGCATCTATCGACAGCTCGGGCGCAGGCCGATCGCGGCGTTCGGCAACTCTGACGGCGATCTGCAGATGCTGCAGGTCACCGCGGCGGGTGCAGGCCGGCGCCTGATGCTGATCGTGCATCACGACGATGCGGAGCGCGAGGTTGCATACGACCGTCAATCGCACATCGGCAAGCTCGACAAGGCTTGGGACGAAGCGAAGGCGGGCAATTGGATCGTGGTCAGCATGAAGTCGGACTGGAAGAGGATCTTCGCGTTCCAGAAATAGAGGAGTGTGTCATGCAGAGCAGGTACGTCGCGTCGATCGCCGCGCTCGGTTTCGTCTTCGCGGTCGCCGCGCAGGCGCAGCAGCAGCCGGCAGCCGGTGGCAAGAAGACGAACATCGTCGTCTTCTGGGGCGACGACATCGGTCAATCGAACATCAGCGCCTATTCGCACGGGGTGATGGGCTATCACACGCCGAACATCGACCGGATTGCGCGCGAAGGAATGATGTTCACCGACTACTACGCCGAGCAGAGCTGTACCGCCGGTCGCGCGTCATTCATCACGGGCCAATCGGGGCTGCGCACCGGGCTGACCAAGGTCGGCATTCCGGGGTCAACGCTCGGCTTGCGCAAAGAGGATCCGACGATTGCCGAGATGCTCAAGCCGCTCGGCTACATGACCGGGCAATTTGGCAAGAACCACCTCGGCGATCGCAACGAGTTCCTGCCGACCGTGCATGGCTTCGATGAGTTCTACGGCAACCTCTACCACCTCAACGCCGAGGAGGAGCCGGAGAACGTGGATTATCCGAAGGACCCGGAGTTCCGCGCGAAGTTCGGTCCGCGCGGCGTGCTGGACTGCAAAGCTGCAGACAAGGACGACGCGACGGTTGACGCGCGCTTCGGCAAGGTCGGTCGTCAGACGTGCAAGGACACGGGACCGCTGACCCGCAAGCGCATGGAGACGATCGATGACGACGTCGTCGCGCGCGCCGTGGATTTCATCAGGCGCCAGCAGCAGGCCGGCAAGCCGTTCTTCGTGTGGATCACCACGACGCACATGCATTTGCGTACGCACACCAAGCCCGAGAGCCTCGGCCAGGCGGGGCGCTGGCAGAGCTTCTACCACGACTCGATGATCGATCACGACAAGAACGTCGGCACGGTACTCAAAGCGCTGGACGATCTCGGCATCGCGAACGACACGTTCATGTTTTACAGCACCGACAACGGTCCGCACATGAACACGTGGCCGGACGGCGGCATGACGCCGTTCCGCAACGAGAAGAACACGAACTGGGAAGGCGCCTATCGCGTGCCGGCGATCGTCCGCTGGCCGGGCCACATCAAGCCGGGGACAGTGTCCAACGACATCGTTGCGCATCACGACTGGATGCCAACCCTGCTCGCTGTCGCCGGCGACACGGATGTCACGCAGAAACTGCTCAAGGGCTACAAGCTCGGTGCCGCGACATACAAGGTGCATCTCGACGGCTTCAACCTCGTTCCCTACCTGACGGGTGCAGCGCCGAAAAGCCCGCGCGAGTCGTTCCTGTACGTCAACGACGACCAGCAGTTGACAGCATTGCGCTATGACAACTGGAAAATCGTGTTCATGGAACAGCGCGTGCCAGGGACGCTGCGCGTCTGGGCGGAACCGTTCGTGACGCTGCGGCTACCCAAGTTGTTCAACCTGCGGATGGATCCGTACGAGCGTGCAGACGTCACCTCGAACACCTACTACGACTGGTTCATGGATCGCGCCTACATACTCACGCCCTCGCAGGCCTACGTAGGCCAGTTCCTGTCGAGCTTCAAGGACTATCCGCAGCGGCAGAAGGCCGCGAGCTTCAACCTCGACGACGTGATGCGCAGTATGAGCGAGGGGGCCGGATCGAAGTAGCGGGGAAACAGGTGGGTGGTGGAGAGGGAGGGACTCGAACCCTCGACCTCGGCATTATGAGTGCCACGCTCTAACCAGCTGAGCTACCTCTCCATCGCGCCCTTTCGGTGCCGGACGGCTGTGCCGGAAGGGGCGGCGATTCTACAAGAATGAACTTCGCCCCACAAACGGGCGTTGCTGTCCTTCCAGCGAGGAGGGACGGGAAATGTCCGCAGAAGCACGGGGCGACGCACGAGCTGACGAAGCAGCCATCCGCAAGCTGATCGACGACTGGATGCAGGCGACCGCCCAGGGCGATCTCGCCAGGGTGCTGTCCCTGATGTCCGACGACGTCGTGTTCATGACGGCCGGTCGCGAGCCGTTCGGCAAGAAGGAGTTCGCGGCGGCCTCCGCAGGCATGAAGGACGTGAAGCTCGAAGGTGTCGCGAAGCCAGTCGAGATCCAGGTGCTGGGCGACTGGGCGTACCTGCGCAATCACATCGACCTGACCATGACCCCGAAGGGCGGCCAGCCGCTGAAGCGAGCGGGTTACACGCTGACGATTCTCGAGCGTCAGTCCGACGGCCGCTGGGTCATCACGCGCGACGCGAACCTGATGCCGCCCCCTGGCTGACGTGGATTGTTGATCGTGGCGCGCGGCGGTCGATAGACTGCCGCATGCCCTCCACTCAACCCTTCTCCGTCGCCGGCAAGGTCGCATTGATTACCGGCGCATCCAGCGGCTTCGGCAAACACTTCGCCAAGGTCCTCGCGCGCGAAGGCGCGAAAGTCGGGTTGGCCGCGCGCCGTATCGATGCGCTGCAGTCGCTCGCGCAGGAAATCCGCGGCGCCGGTGGAGTTGCAGCAGTCGCACAACTCGACGTTGCAGACGTGCAGTCGATCGAACCGGCTGTCGCCGCGATCGAGCGCGAGCTCGGACGCATCGACGTGCTCGTCAACAATTCGGGCACTTCGATCGTCAAACCAACGCTCGAGTACACAGAGCAGGATTGGAACGCGGTCGTCGATGTCAATCTCAAGGGCGCCTTCTTCGTCGCCACCGAAATCGCGCGGCGCATGCGTGCCGATGGACGCGGCGGCAGCATCATCAACATCGAATCGATCCTGAGTTTCCGGCAGACGGGTCACATCCCGGCGTACGTCGCCTCGAAAGCCGGTCTTACGCAGTTGACCAAGACGCTGGCGCTGGAGCTGGCCCGCCACAACATCCGCGTCAACGGCATCGCGCCGGGATATTTCTCGACCGACATCAATCGCGATTTCCTCGCGAGCGACGCCGGCGTCGCGATGATCAAGCGCATCCCGCAGCGGCGCGCGGGCAACGTCGAGGATCTCGAAGGTCCGCTGTTGCTGCTGGCCTGCGACGCTTCGCGCTACATGACCGGCACGACGCTCGTCGTCGACGGCGGTCATCTCGTCAGCAGTCTTTAGATTTTCCCCGGAGCAGATGATGCAACCGAGTCCCGCGATCACGCCGCGCACGATCTTCGAGCACGAGCACGACATCTTCCGCGACAGCTACCGCCGCTTCGTGCAGAACGAGATTGCGCCGCACACCGAGCGCTGGCGCGAGCAGGGCTACGTCGATCGCGAGGCGTTCCGCCACAGCGGCGAGCACGGTTACCTGATGATGTGGGCCGATGAGAAATACGGCGGCGCCGGCATCCGCGACTTCCGCTACGAGCAGGTCATGATCGAAGAGAACCTGCGCTATGGCGACATCGGCTTCTTCAACACACTGCACTCGCGGCTGGTCGGTCCGTATCTCGGCGAAATCGGTAACGAAGAGCAGAAGCAGCGTTTCCTGCCGCGTTGCGTGCAGGGCGACTGCATCCTCGCGATTGCAATGACCGAGCCGGGCGCGGGCAGCGATCTCGCCGGTATGAAGACGCGCGCGGAGGAGCGCGACGATCATTGGGTGATCAACGGCTCCAAGACTTACATCTCGAACGGCCAGATCGCCGACCTCGTCATCGTCGCGGCGCGCACGGTGCCGGACAAGACGCACGGTCTCGGACTGTTCCTGGTCGAGAGCGACATGCCCGGCTTCAAGCGCGGCCGCAACCTGAAGAAGATCGGCCTCAAGGCGCAGGACACCTCCGAGCTGTTCTTCGACAACGTCAAGGTGCCGAAGGCGAACGTGCTCGGCGATCCGACGCGCGGCTTCTACTACCTCACTCAGTTTCTCGCGGAGGAGCGGCTGATCACAGCGTGTCAGTGCATCACGAACGCGCAGGTCGCGTTCGATCTTGCGTACGACTACATCACCAATCGCCGCGTCTTCGGCCGCCCGCTCGGCGCGATGCAGAACGCTCGTTTCAAGATGGCCGAAATGCGCGCACAGATCGATGTGCTGCAGACGTTCATCGATCACTGCGTCACGCAGCACAACGCCGGGAAGCTCTCGGCGCAGATGGCGGCGGAGGGCAAGCTCCTCGCCAGCGAATTGGAAGGTCGGGTCGTCGACGACTGCCTGCAGATGCACGGCGGCGCAGGCTACATGGAGGAGTACCGGATCTCACGCATGTTCACGGACGCGCGGGTCTCGCGCATCTACGCCGGCGCGTCGGAAGTGATGAAAGAGATCATCGCCCGCGGCGTGGGGCTCGACGACCGGAAGATGAAGTAGCCCCGCCACAATCCGCCACAATCATTCCTCGCCTCGCCACCGCTTGCAGCGGATCCAGCCTGCATTGCGGCTCTAAATAGCTCCCACGGGTAGATCGTCACCCGCTGCAACGACGAGTACCGGTGAGGAGGGGCGAATCATGTTCAGGAAGGTGCTGATTGGCGCGGTGGCCGTGGCGTTGACCTCGGGTGCCGCCTACGCGGGCGAAAACAAGCTCACGAAGGAAGAGGGTAAGGGCATGCTCGGGGGCGCGGCGCTCGGCGCGGCCATCGGCGGCCCGATTGGAGCTGCATTCGGTCTGATGCTCGGCGGCATCGTCGGCGACAGCATCGGCACGGCGAAGCAGGGCGAGAAGGACGCCATCGTGCGCGCCGACCAGCTCCAGCAAGAGCTCGTCGATACGCGCATCGCGCTCGCCAAGGCGAGCGAGCGCAGCGGCGGCGACGAGATGCTCGACGCGCTGGCTGCGCGCCTGCACGCGGACGTGATGTTCCGCACGGGCACGGCCGAGCTGGACATCGAAGTGCAGAAGAAGATCGAGGATCTCGGTCTGATGCTCGCTTCGCACCCGCAGCTCGAAATCCAGCTCCATGGCTTCGCGGATCCGCGCGGCAAGTCGGAGAAGAACCTGGAGCTGTCGATGGCGCGTGCCAGCGCCGTGCGCGACGCGCTGATCAGCGGTGGCGCCTCGCCTGAGCAGATCCGCATCTCGGCGCATGGCGAAGATCTCACGACCGCGCCCAAGGACGACCTGGAAGCGTACGCGTGGGAGCGTCGGGTGAGCATTTCGATCCGCCCGACCTCGCCTGCGGCAGTCGCGCAATCGCGCTGATTGCTGGAGGTCGCCGGGCCACGGACAGGCCCGGCGTCCCTTCCTCCACCGATGAGAGTTAAAGTGAGGGCATGTCATGTGTCTTGCGAGCATCGTCATGACCGAAGCCATCGTGCCGAAGATCGTGGATTTCGCTACCGCACCCGCCGAAGCGAGTGTGTCCGCACCGCCCGCCGATCGTCTGCTCGGGGGCAATCCCGAGCACAAGGCGCGCAACTACTTCAGCGACAGCGGCGGCCGCTTCTTCGCCGGCATCTGGGAAAGCACTCCCGGTCGCTGGCGCGTGCGCTACACCGAAAACGAGTTCTGCCATCTCACGCGCGGACGCATCCGCATCGCAGACTCGACCGGCCAGCAGTGGAGCTTCAAGGCCGGCGACTCGTTCGTGATTCCCGCGGGCTTCGTCGGCACATGGGAAGTGCTCGAGCCGACCGCGAAGCTCTACGTGATCTACGAACCCGCCGCTTCTTAGTGCGTCGCCATTCGCGTTCGCCCCGAAGTGGGGCGTAAACTGCCCGCGGTTCGTACGGCCCGGCTGCGCTCGGCGCGGCACGCGCTGCTGGCATGCTTGCTGCATTTCAGCTCCGCAGGTTCAATCGACCGCACGCCTGGGCGTGCTTTCTCTGGCAATAACAAGGGGACGCATCATGAGAAAAGTGAGGATTCTGGCTGCGCTCGGGCTGCTCGCTGCGGCGACGGCGGCCAACGCAGAGGTGTCATCCACCTGGACTCTCACGAACGACTACGATTTCCGCGGCATCACGCAGTCGGCCAAGGACCCCGCGGTTCAGGCGAGCCTCGACTTCGCCACGGATTCGGGCTGGTACATCGGAGCATGGGCCAGCAACGTCGACTTCGGGGACGACGTGGACATCAATTACGAGGTTGATCTGTACACGGGCTTCTCGGGCGGCGAAGAGGAAGGTCTGGGCTGGGATGTCGGCCTGGTCTACTACGCCTATCCCGACGACTCCGACGCGAACTACCCGGAGATCTACGGCAAGATCAGTTACAACGTGTTCTCCGGCGCGCTGTTCTATTCGAACGACTACGTGAACAGCTCGGAAAGCGCGATGTACGTCTCGGGCGACGTGAACGTGCCGCTGCCGTCGAACTTCTCGCTGACGGCGCACGCCGGCTACAGCTTCGGCGACTTCTGGGATGGCGGCGATGGCGAGCCGAGCTCCGACTACATCGACTGGTCGGTTGGCGTGGGCTACACGGTCGGCAACTTCGAGCTTGGCCTGAAGTGGGTCGACACGACGCTCGATGAAGGCGACTTCGGCTTCTCGGGCGATGACGTGTTCAACTCGGAAGGCCGCGCGATCTTCACGATCTCGACCACGTTCCCGTGGGCCAAGGAATAGAGGAATAAAGAATGTCGGGCTGAAGCCCGACCTACAGGGGAGTCCCCGTAGGTCGGGCTTTAGCCCGACTCTCAGCTCACTTCCCTGATCAGCCCCGCGAGCGTCGTGACGAGCTGATCGATCTGCGCCGGCTCGATGATCAGCGGCGGCGACAACGCAATCGTGTCGCCGGTCGTGCGGATCAGAATTCCTTTCTCGAACGCCTTCACGAAGATCTCGTAGGCGCGCGCGGCCGGCGCGCCCGGACGCGGCTCCAGCTCGATACCCGCGACCAATCCCAGATTGCGGATATCGATGACGTGCGGCAGGCCGCGCAGCGAGTGCACGGCCTCTTCGAACGTCTTCGCCATCTGCGCGCCGCGTGTCAGCAAGCCTTCGCGCTCATAGATGTCCTGTACGGCGAGGCCGGCGGCGCACGCCGTGGGATGGGCTGAATACGTGTAACCGTGGAACAGCTCGATGGCGTTCTCCGGGCCTTTCATGAACGCGTCGTAGATGTGCTTGCGCACGAACACTGCGCCCATCGGGATCGCGCCGTTCGTCAGAGCCTTCGCCGAAGTGATCATGTCGGGCAGCACGTCGAAGTAGTGCGCGCCGAACGGCGTGCCGAGGCGGCCGAAGCCCGTGATGACTTCATCGAAGATCAGCACGATGCCGTGCTTGTCGCAGATCGTGCGCAGCCGCTGCAGATAACCCTTGGGCGGCAGGAGCACGCCGGCCGAGCCGGCCACCGGCTCGACGATCACGGCTGCGATCGTCGATGCGTCGTGTAACGCGACCAGTCGCTCCAGATCGTCAGCAAGATGCGCGCCCCACTCGGGCACGCCGCGCGAGAACGCGTTGTGCTCGATGTCGTGCGTATGTCGCAGGTGATCGACGCCCGGCAGCAGCGTGCCGAAGAATTTGCGGTTGTTGACCATGCCGCCGACCGACGTGCCACCGAAACCGACGCCGTGATAACCCTTCTCGCGCCCGATGAGGCGCTGGCGCGAGGCTTCGCCGCGCAGACGGTGATACGCGATTGCGATTTTCAGCGCCGTGTCGACGGCCTCGGAGCCCGAGTTCGTGAAGAAGACGTGATCGATGTCGCCGGGCGCGAGCTTGACGAGCCTGCTCGCGAGCTCGAAGCCGGGCGGATGTCCCATCTGGAACGGCGGTGCGTATTCCATCGTCGCAAGCTGCTTGCTCACCGCCTCGGTGATCTCCTTGCGACCGTGGCCGGCATTGACGCACCACAGCCCCGCGACACCATCGAGCACCTTGCGACCATCCTCGGTCCAGTAGTGCATGCCCTCGGCACGCGCGAGCAAACGCGGGTGCGCTTTGAACTGACGGTTGGCCGTGAACGGCATCCAG
>Ga0209382_10000411_pt1 | contig 70735 bp, 75 predicted proteins | sample SoiMetdeltSBSDD5_FD_187599 | JGI IMG/M metagenome (GOLD analysis project Ga0209382, IMG submission 187599) | Bulk soil microbial communities from a Populus tree surrounding site in Tennessee, USA - Soil MetaG P. deltoides SBSDD5 (SPAdes) (version 2) | ecosystem: Environmental > Terrestrial >...
CGGTTCTGGTGGCGGTGGGGGGCGTCGTGCTGCTGGCCAGCCCGCGTCACCGGTCCTTCTATTCCGGTGTCGCCCCCGCTCCCGGGCCCCGAGCGGCGGCCGCCACGACGCCGGGGTCGCCCGCCCTCGCCGCACCCACGTCGCCGACGCCCGCGACGCCGCCGGCCGCACCGCGCGGCCGGGGCGCGGCCGCGACGCCGAGCCCCATTCGCGTTCCGATCCCCGACCGCTCGGGGCAGGTCCGTGTGCCGGTCTCCGACCTCGTCCCCACACGGTTGCCGGCCAGCGGGGTCCCGGTCGGCTGGGACGTCACCGAGTTCGCCGGCGGCGACCCCTCGGTGGAGCTCGTGCGCACCGACGGCCGGCTGGCGATCCGGCTGCGGAGCGAGCGGAACTCGTTCGCGGTCCACCGCGACCTCGTGCTCGACGTCCGCCAGTACCCGATCCTGTCCTGGTGGTGGAAGGTGTCCCGGCTTCCGGCCGGGAGCGACGTCCGGGAGACCGGGCGGGACGATCAGGCCGCGCAGGTTTACGTTGTGTTCCCGCGGTGGCCCTCGCCGCGCACGAGCAGCGACGTGATCGGGTACGTGTGGGACACCCGGGCCCCGGTCGGCACCCGGCTGACCCCCGCCAAGGCCCAGAACGTCCGGATCATCGTGGTGGAGTCGGGCTCGGGCCGGCTCGAGCAGTGGCTGCAGCAGCAGCGGAACGTGGCGGAGGACTACCAGGCCGCCTTCGGCCGCCAGCCCCCTCGGGTGGGCAAGGTCGCCCTCATGATCGACAGCAACGACACCCGGAGCGACGCCGAGGCGCTGTTCGGGGACCTGACTTTTTCGCGGCCGGGCGTTCCATCACATACGGAAATCCCAAGCACCATGCTACGATGACGCGCATGATGACACCCAGTCCAACACCGAGGGGCCGGTGAGTTCAGATCACGACGAGCCAATCGACGATCAGGACGAGCTGTACGAAGATGTCCCGCCGCGTTCTATCTTCGCCGCAACCTGGTTCCGAGTCGTTCTGGTAGTGATCGTGCTCGGTGTCGTTGGTGCCGTGGCCGTTCCGTACGTGCTCGACTGGATGAATCCGCCGCCGGCGCCGCGCACGGTGGCGACGACGCGGTCGCCGCTGACGCCCACCGCCGCGCCGTTGACGCCGACGGCACCGTCGCCAGCCGACAAGCCCGCGAGCGACAAGCCGCTCGGCGACAAGGTCGCCACCGACAAGAAGGAATCGTCCACGATCATCCCGGCGCCCGCGGCGTCGTCGCCGGCCCCGGCTCCCGCGCCGACGCGGCCCGAGCCGAAGAGCGAGGCCAAGGCGACGTCACCCGCACCCGCGGCGAAGCCGGCACCGGAGCCGGTGGCGAAGGCGAGCGTGCCCGAGCCCAAGGCCGAGGCCAAGACGCAGACCGCGATGGCGGTGACCGAAAGTCCCAAGTCGCCGATGACGAAGCCGAGCCTTCGCTCCGAGACGACGTCGAAGGACGACTCGAACGGCGCGGCCGGCAAGGCCGCCACGACGAAGTCCGCCGCGGCCAAGGCGACGGCGCCCACCCCCGCGATGAGCGGCAACGGACCGTACTGGGTGCAGATCGGGGCCTTCAAGGACGCCGACACCGCCAAGCGGCTGGCCGCCAAGCTGCGCGAGGAGAACTTCAAGGTCGAGGAGTCGGTGAAGCGCGTCGGTAGCGCGTCGGCGGCCGCCACACCCGCGCCCGCGCCGAAGGCGGCCGCGCCAGCACCCTCGAGTTCAGATCAGTACGACGTCTTCGTGTCCGGCATGGCGACCGACGAGCTGAACCGTCGTCTCGCCGGCAAGGGCCTGTCCGCGGAGTCCGCCGGCGGTGGCGCCGTCGTCAAACCGAGCCTGCCATTGCGCGATGCGGTCGCGCTGTCGAAGGACCTGGCGGTGGACGGCTTCAAGGTCCAGGTCCGGCGCTCCGGCGCGGCGGCCTCGGCGCCCTCCATCGTGTCGCAGCCCTCGCCGACACCGGCGGCGGCCACGGAGGGCGGGCTGTCGCTGCACCGGGTACGCGTCGGGGCCTTCACCGACCGCGCCGCCGCCATGGCGGCCGCGCGGGAGCTCGAGAACAAGGGCTTCAAGCCGTTCATAGCGCGGGGCGATCAGTGAGCGGCCGGCGCGTCGACGCGACGGCCCCCGGAGGAGGTGACGCCTCACAGTGACCAAGAACGATCTGGTCAACGCGGTCGCGAATCACGGCCTGTCGAAGCGGCAGTCCTCGTCGGTGGTCGAGTCGGTGTTCGACATCATCTTCCGGTGCTTCGAGAAGGGCGAGGACGTCAAGATCGTCGGCTTCGGGCACTTCCGCATTCGCCGCAAGGCGTCGCGGCGCGGGCGCAATCCGCAGACGGGCGACAGCATCGAGATCACCGCCCGGAAGGTGCTCACGTTCAAGCCGAGTAAGGGGCTGAAGCAGCGGATCAACGCGGGCGCCCAGTGAGCGTGAGCATCGTGGCGACCGAGGCAGCGGAGAAGCTCTACTATCGCATCGGCGAGGTCGAGCAGATCACCGGCGTCCCGGCGTACGTCTTGCGGTACTGGGAGTCCGAGTTCAAGCTGCTGCGGCCAAAGAAGAACCCGGCCGGGCAGCGCCTGTACCGGCCGCGGGACGTCGAGCTCGTCCAGCGCATCAAGACGCTGCTGTACGACGAGCGCCTCACGCTGGAGGGCGCCAAGAAGCGGCTCCTGGCGGAGTCGCGGAAGGCGAATCAGCAGCTCGATCTGGGCCTGCGGGAGAACGCCTACGCGGATGCCCTCAAGCGTGTCCGCGACCGGTTGACCGCCCTTCGCGCGCGGCTGAGTCCTTGAAGGTCTGCGGACTTTCTGGGACAATTCACGCTCGCGACCTCGGGGCGTAGCGCAGCCCGGTAGCGCACCGGACTGGGGGTCCGGTGGTCGCTGGTTCAAATCCAGTCGCCCCGACCATTGTCAGTACAAGGGGCCGGTGAACAGCCGGCCCCTTCGCCTTTCCAGGACCAGTTCGGACTGGGTCGGAGTCCGGGACGCCCGCGTCGGCTGGGCCGATCGTTTCGCGTGATAGGATTTTTCTGCGATGCCGGTGATTCTCGTGACGAATGACGATGGGGTGCATGCGCCGGGGCTGGCGGCGCTGGCGGAGGCGCTGGGCGACCTCGGCGAGGTGTGGGTGGTGGCGCCGGAGCGGGAGCAGAGCGCATGTGGTCACGCGCTGACGCTGCATCGCCCGCTGCGGCCGCACCAGTGGGGCGAGCGACGCTTCGCGCTGAACGGCACGCCCTCCGACTGCGTCAACCTCGGGGTGCTCGGCTTCCTGCCCGAGCGGCCGGTCCTCATCGCCTCGGGGATCAATCACGGGTCGAATCTCGGTGACGACGTGACCTACTCCGGCACCGTGTCGGCGGCGATGGAGGGCACACTGCTCGGTGTGCCGTCGATCGCGGTGTCGCTCGTCGACGGCGGCGACTTCGCGGCGGCGGGGAAGGTGGCGCGGCTCATCGCGATACGCGTGCTCGTGGAGGGGCTGCCGCCGAAGACGCTGCTCAACGTCAACGCCCCACGGGAGGCGCCGCGGGGCATTCGCTTCACTCGGCTCGGACACCGCGTCTACAGCGAGAAGGTCGTCGAGCAGAACGACCCGCGGGGACGGACGCACTACTGGCTCGGCGGAGGGCCGCCGCAGTGGGAGGCCCTCGAGGGCACCGACATGGGCGCCGTCCACGAGGGCTTCGTGGCCGTCACGCCGATCTATCTCGACCTCACCAACCACCGGGCGCTCGCCGTCATGGCCGACTGGGGCGCGGCACTCGACACCCAGCTCCGGCGCGAGTCGCGGCCGGCGCCGCCGACGCCCGGGCGGCGCAAGCGAGCGCGGAAGGCATAGTGGAGCGCGTCCGGGGCGAGGTCGACCGCGACGACGCCCGCTACGCGCGGGAACGCGAGCGCATGGTCGACGAGCAGCTCGCCGGACGGGGCGTCGGCGACGCGCGGGTGCTCGCCGCGATGCGGCGCGTCCCGCGCCATCGCTTCGTCCAGGAGGCGCTGCGGGCGCGTGCGTACGGCGATCACCCGCTGCCCATCGGCGAGGACCAGACGATCTCCCAGCCGTTCATCGTCGGTCTGATGACCTCGCTGCTCGAGCTCACCGGCCGCGAGAAGGTGCTGGAGGTCGGCACCGGCTCGGGATACCAGACCGCGGTGCTGGCCGCGGTGGCCCGGCGCGTGTGCTCGATCGAGCGCCTGCCCCGGCTCGCCGAGCGCGCGCGGGCGCTGCTGGAGTCGCTCGGCTACGACAACGTGTGGATCCGGGTGGGCAACGGCGCGCTCGGCTGGCCCGACCAGGCGCCGTTCGACCGGATCATCGTCACCGCCGCCGGGCCGGCGATCCCGCCCCCACTCGTGCAGCAGCTGGCCGACGGGGGCCGGATGGTGCTGCCGGTCGGCAGCACCGAGAACCAGACGCTGATGGTCGTCGACAACGTCGGGGGCGAGATCCGCCAGCGGGCGCACGGCGAGTGCAAGTTCGTGAAGCTTGTGGGAAAGTACGCCTGGGAGCCCTGAACGAGGCTCGTGTACAATGGCCCGGTCGATCGGGGCGTAGCGCAGCCTGGTAGCGCGCACGGTTCGGGACCGTGAAGTCGGAGGTTCAAATCCTCTCGCCCCGACCACCTCTGCCGCTTCCCGCCGACCGGCGACCGCCGGCCGGCGGGGGGCACATTCGTCCAGCCGATTCAGCGTGAGCGCACCGAACACGGCGGCCGAAATTCTCGTCGAGGGCCACGTCCAGGGCGTGGGCTATCGTGAGTATGCACGTCGACGCGCCGCGCTGCTCGGCCTGGCCGGGTGGGTCATGAACCTGCGCGACGGCCGCGTGCGCGTACGAGCGGAGGGACCACGCGCGGTGATCGACGAGCTGGTTCGAGCACTCGAGAAGGGCCCGCCGCTCTCGCGCGTCGAGCGCGTCGACGTCCGCTGGATGCCTCCCACCGGTCGCTTCGCGGGGTTCGACGTCCGATTCGCCGAGTTCGAGGGATGAGGCCGATCGCCCGGGTGGCCTGGGTCGCGGCGGTGGCGGTGCTCGCACTGGCCGCCGCCGAGGTCGCGGCCGAGCCGAAGCAGCCCGCCACGCCGGCGCCGCCCCGCACGCACGTGGTGGCCAACGGCGATACGCTCAGCGGCATCGCCGCTCGCTACAAGGTGACCGTCGCCGGAATCGTCGCCGCCAACCGCCTCGCCGGGGAGCGGGTAGTGCTGCGCCTGGGCCAGCGGCTCGTCATCCCCGCCTCGGCCCCCGCGGCCGCGCCGGCGGCGGTCGCGGCCCCGAGCACGCCCCGCCGCCCGCCGCGATTGGCCGCGGCTCGCGCCGAGGCCTCGGTGCCGCCGCCGCGCGTGAAGCCGCCCGCCCGCGGGCTCGAGCTCGAGGTGCCGGATTTCGTCGAGGTCTCGCCGCCCTTCACGTGGCCCGTCGAGGGACCGGTGACCTCCACGTTCGGACGCCGGCGCAGCGGCTGGCACCGTGGCATCGACATCAAGGCGAGCGAGGGCTCGGTGATCTTCGCGGCCGCCGCGGGCGTCGTCATCACGAGCGCCGTCGAGCCGCGCTACGGGCGCGTCGTCAAGATCGAGCACGACGACGGCTATCTGACCGTCTACGCCCACAACACGGAGAACCTCGTGCAGGCCGGCATGCGCGTCGCGGCGGGCGACCCGATCGCGACGATCGGCCGAACCGGTCGCGCGACGGCGCACCACCTGCACTTCGAGATCCGGCGCAATGGCTCGGTCTACAACCCGCTCTACCTGCTGCCGTCGCCGCCGCGGGTGGGGCAGGTGGAGGAGGGGCAGGAGCCCGACGAAGAGCATGAGTGATGTCGAGGAGCGCGTTCCCGACGAGCCGCTCGAGACGCTGCTCGAGACCGAGGACACCGACCAGCGCGAGGAGACGCGCGACACGAGCCGCGCGAACCTCGCCGTGTACCTGAGCGAGATCGCGCGGATCCCGACCCTCACCCGCGAGCAGGAGACGGACCTCGCCGAGAAGATCCGGGGCGGCGACGAGGACGCCAAGCGGCGCCTCATCGAGGCCAACCTCCGGCTGGTCGTGCAGGTCGCCCGCCGCTACATCAATCGCGGCCTTCCGTTGCCCGACCTGATCGAGGAGGGCAACATCGGGCTGCTGCGCGCCGTCGACAAGTTCGAGCCCGGGCGCGGCACGCGGTTCGCGACCTACGCGACGTGGTGGATCCGCCAGGCGGTGGCGCGGGCGCTCGCGAACCAGGCGCGGACGATTCGGTTGCCGGTGCACGTCGAGATGCTGCTCGGGCGCTACAAGCGCGAGCACCAGCGGCTGACCCAGACGCTGGGCCGCGCGCCGACCCCGAGCGAGCTGGCCCAGGCCCTCGGGACCAGCGAGGAGCAGGTGGGCGAGCTGGAGGAGCTCCGACTGCAGCCGGTCTCCCTGGACGCCCCGGTGGGAGCCGACACGCGGCGCGTCGGCGACACCATCGTCGACGAGAGCGCCGACCCGGGCGCGGTGTTCACGCGTCTGTTCCACGAGCGGGCCGATCTCGTCGCGGTGCTCGACGACCTCGCCCCCAACGAGCGGACGGTGCTGCGTCGCCGATTCGGCCTGGATGGCGACGAGCCGGAGACGCTCGAGGCCATCGGACGAAGGCTCGACTACAGCCGTGAGCGCATCCGCCAGATCGAGACGGCCGGCCTCCGCAAGCTCCGCGCCCTGCTGGCCGCGCGCGGGCTCGACGCAACCGACCTTCGCTGAGCCACCCGTTCGACCACGACGGCCGGCACGTGCGATAGGATGTCGGCGGAGGACGGACATGAGAGAGCTCGAGGTTCGGCCGGTCAGCGGAGCGCTCGGAGCCGAGGTGCGTGGCGTGGACCTCGGCCGCGATCTCGACGACGCGACGGTGGCCGCCGTGCGCCGGGCGCTCCTCGACCACGGCGTGATCTTCTTGCGCGACCAGACCTTCGACGCCGAGCAGCACAAGGCGCTCGCGCGGCGGTTCGGCGAGATTTTCATCCACCCCAACTACGCGGGAACGCAGGCGGACGCCGAGGTCGTCATGATCCGTCGCGAGCCCGGCGACACGAAGATCGTCGGCGAGGACTGGCACACCGACACGACGATGATGTCGGAACCCCCGATGGGCGCCATCCTCTACGCGCTGGAGGTGCCGCCCTACGGAGGCGATACGCTCTTCGCCAACCAGTACCTGGCCTACGAGGCGCTCTCCTCTGGGATGCAGCGGATGTTGGCCGACCTGCGCGCGGTCCACACCGACCGCCTGGTGGCCGGTCCGGCAGCGCGGATGAACGAGCGGCGCTCGACGAAGGTGCGTGAGGACGACGCCTGGCGCGAGACCGTCAGCGTGCATCCGGTCGTCCGCACGCATCCCGAGACCGGACGGAAGTGCCTCTTCGTCAACCGCTCCTACACGGTCGGCTTCGAGGGGATGACGGAGGAGGAGAGCCGGCCGCTCCTCGAGTACCTCCTGGAGCACGGCCATCGCCCCGAGTTCACCTGCCGCTTCCGGTGGACCGACGGTGCCGTCGCGTTCTGGGACAACCGGTGCGTCAAGCACCTCGCCATCAAGGACTCCGGCCTCTTCCGGCGACTGATGCGCCGCGTCCAGATCGCCGGCGACAAGCCATTCTGAGCCGCGTCGCGCTCATCGCCGTGGCGCTCGCCCTGGCGGCATGCTCGCTGGCGGGGGAGCAGCGGAGCCGCCTCTCGCAGGTCGACGCCTGTGCGGACCGTCGCGACATCGCGTACATGCGGATGCGTGAGCAGGCGGAAGAGCTGATGGTCGAGCAGGGTCTGGACGTGGGCGAGACGCTGGCCGGTCTCGAGGCGGCGGCGAAGGTCCGGACCGTCCGCGGCGCCTCGCTGTCGCGGGAGGATTCCACCTACCTGAATCGCCACGGGTTCTTCGGCAACTACACCGTCACCGTCTTCACGCCCGAGCGCTTCGCCGCCCTCCGCACCTGCCTGGCCCAGCGCTACGGCTACACCTTCCGGACCATCGAAGTTCGCACCCCCTGACACTCGCGCGGTGGTGCCGCTTCTCGTCCTCGCTTTGTGTGGCCTGATGCTCGTTGGTGCGGTGCTCCTGATCTGGAGGAGCCGCCGCGACACGCTCGATGAGGCGTCGTTCCAAGTCCTGGCGGAACGTGTCGCGCAGCAGCAAGATCGTTTTGCCTTCCTGTGGCCCGGGCCTGTGCTCACGCTCCTGATAGGGGCTTTCGTGGTCTTGGGCTTCATCCTTGCCGTGCTGAAGCGAGCGTTGTGGTGACTGGCGGTTCTGTGTTCCGGGATTCTGGCGCATTCGCTTCGCGCTTCGCGGCGCTGGATAGCGCCGCGGTGGCACCGTCGGGTACACTCGTAACTCTCAAAGGTGCCCCCGTAGCTCAGGTGGACAGAGCAGCAGTTTCCTAAACTGCGTGCCGGGTGTTCGAGTCACCCCGGGGGCACCAACCACTTCAAGTAGTTCCGCAACGGCGCTCGTCCACGCGCGCGTCGCGGGGTGCGCCGGGCTACTTGCGGGCTACTTCTGCGGGAGCTTCAGCGTCCGAAGGCCGCGTCAGAGCGGCCAGCCGGTCCACAGCGTCGCGGTTCTTGCCGGGCTTCACGTGGCCATAAAGGCTACCGTGGTCTGGATCGTCGAGTGCCCGAGCTGCTCCTTGACGTACAGCATCGGCTCACCCGCCTCCAGCAGCAGTCTGGCGTAGGTGTGGCGAAGGTCATGGACCCGTACCTGTCGTACCCCAGCGCGGCGACGCACCCTGTCCCAGACCTTGTAGCGGACGAAGGAGCCGTTCATCGGCTTGCCCTGGTCGGACGGGGAGGGGAACACCCAGTGACACAGCTCATGTCCCGAGACGGCAGCCTCGGCTTCGCGGATGCTCTTCCGGGTACGCAGTCGGGCGACGAGGGCAGCGGGTAGGTCCACCCGGCGAGATTTGCCAGACTTCGGCGCGCCGAGGATCACTTTGTGGCTTCGGTAGGTGGCCGTGCGGTTCACAGTGAGGAAATGGCCCGTGAAGTCCAAGTCGGCCCACGGTCCAGTCCTCGGTGATCACCTTCGGCTGTCCGAGCGGACCTCCTTGCTGATCTCGGCCGTGTTGAGCGCGTTGCCCGAGCGGAAGGCGGTGGAGACGCCCCTGGCCTGGAGGGTCGGCGTCGGGCTGCTCAAACAAGATCAGCAACGACCTACGGACGGTGGCCCTACTGGCCTCGCGCGGCTACCCGATGCAGGCGGGCGGCTCGTGGACGAGCGTGGGCGCCATCGGCGTGTACGCGGGATCACCAGTCGATGATCGCTTGACCTTGCTCCCAGGGGCGGGATCTATGGTCTCGTCATGGACAGCGAGGTCAGGAGGCGCATCCGCGACGAACTCGAGGAGACGCGGCGTCAGTTCCACACGCTGCTCGACTCGCTGTCGGTCGCGGACTGGGACGCCCCGAGCCACAATCCCGCTTGGACGAACGGCCAGCTCGTCTTCCACATGCTCTTCGCCTTCATGCTGATCCCTTCGCTGTTCTGGCTGACCCGGTTCTGGTCCCGCCTTCCCGATAGGTACTCGCACGCGTTCGCACGGGTGCTCGACTTCTCCACCCCGATCTTCAACTGGGTCAATGCGCGCGGGCCGCGCGGACAAGCCGTCGTCTTCGGGCGGCAGCGCGCCGGGTCAATCTACGACCGCGTGCACCGGTCGATCCTCCACAAGGTTGACTCCACTAAGGACGACGACTGGGGCCGCGGCATGAACTACCCGGTGCGGTGGGACCCGGACTTCGGCGAGGTCATGACCTTCGAGCGCCTGTTCCACTACCCGACCCAGCACTTCCAGCGGCACCTAGCGCAGCTGTCGCGCGGGACGGCTCCGACGCCCTGATGCTGATGGCGCGGCTTATGTGCACCCGCAGAGCGCGCGGATCCGCGCCGCAATCACGCCGCCGACCTTGGACTTCGCCGGATCGCTACCCTCTCGTGCGCCGGCCACGTCATCGGGCGCCGGGTCGCTGGGAGCCCTGGGCGCTGGACGCTGGCGCGCAGGCGCGCAAGCTTCCGCCTCATTCTATGACCTGATCCGCCCGCGCCAGCAGCGACGGCGGGATCGTGAGGCCGAGGGCCTTGGCGGTCTTGAGGTTGATCACCAGTTCGAACTTGGTCGGCTGCTCGACCGGAAGGTCGGCCGGCTTGGCGCCTTTCAGGATCTTGTCCACGTACTCGGCAGCTCGCCGGTATATCTGCCGTCGATCCGTGCCGTAGGAGATCAACCCACCAGCCTGAGCGTAGTCCCTGTACGTGTAGACCGCAGGGAGACGGAACTTCGCCGCAAGATCGGAGATCTGTCGGCGGAGGTCGTACACCAATGGATCCTCGAGCACGAGCAAGCCACCGGCACCAGCCTTGACCGCGGCCACGAACTGGCCTGATACCTGGTCGGGTGTTCTCACTTCGAGAACCACGAGACGTATGCGCTCAGCCTCGGCGGCTGTCTTGACCTCCTTGAGGGCCAGCCGCGTGAAGGGAGTGTCGGGGTTCATCAGCACTGCGACCACCTGTTTGCCTGGGATGAGCTCCTGGAGGAGTTCCAGGCGCTTGCCTCCGATCTCTGTGAGGCCACTCAGACCCGTGGCATTTCCGCCGGGCCGGGCGAGGCTCGCGACCACGCCTGCGCCCACAGGGTCGCCGACGGTCGTAAAGACGATAGGGATGGTCGTGGTGGCCGCCTTCGCCGCCTGCGCCGTGAGCGTCCCGAATCCCGCAATCAGCACGTCGGGCCTGGCTCGAACGAGTTCCATGGCCAACTGTGGCAGCCGCTCGGGACGCCCCTCCGCGGAACCGTACTCGAAGGTCATGTTCCTGCCCTCGCTGTAGCTCAACTCGTGGAGCCGTTCCACCAGTGCCTTCATCGAGGTGGTGTCCTCTCCGGGAGTAAGTGCGAGGAAGCTGATCCGGTACACCTTTCCCGCCTGCTGCGCCTGGGCACCCAGCGGCGCGGCCAGAGCCCCGGCCAGCGAGGCCAGCAGGAAGCGGCGGCGGTCCATGCCAGGATGGTGGGGCAGGCAACAGTCAGGAGTCAAACGCGAGGATCAGGCCACCGTCGCGCAGGCCCCGCATCAAGGCCACCACCAGCGCCGGATCATCCAACGGTACCGCCAGCGCCGCGACGAACACCGCCGCGCGCGCCATGATCCCGAGCCAGCCGCAGACATCGCGCCAGCGGCGCGGGAGCTGGGGGGCGGCCGCCAGGATCTGCTGCCCAAGCTAGCGGGTTCAGCCGTCCTGCGGAAGGGCGAGTGTTGCGGTATGCTGTCGCATTCCGCTCTCTGGGGATCAGCCATGAGCATCAACAGCGACGCCCCTCCACCCGAAGAGGCCCCGCTGCGCCAGCGACTGCTCACCCTCATGCCGGCCAGCCTCGACGATGGGAACCGAGCGCATGAGCATCCGCGTGCGTCGTGACGACCATGGCCGAGCGCCTCAACGGCGTCCGCGTCGTGCTCGTGGAAGACCACGGGGACACGCTTGACCTCGTCCAGCAAGTCCTACGGCAGCTCGGCGCCACGGTCACAGCGGTCGCAACGTCACGCGAGGCACTCGCGCTCGTGGCGACCGCCGACGTGGTCGTGACGGACTACAAGCTGCCCGACGAGGACGGCATCTGGCTGTTGGAGCAGGTGAACAAGCAGCCGTGTCCTGTCCCCGTGCTGTTGGTGTCGGGGTTCGCGCCGGAGCAGGTGCCACGGCTGGCGGACGCCCGGTTCGTCCGCAAGCTCCTCAAGCCGATCGACCCGTGGGAGCTGGGCGGGATCATCGGTGACGTGCTCGGTCGCTGAATCATGCCAGTCGAGATCGAGGCATTCCTGAGTGCCTACGCCCCGAAGTTCATCTGCATCAACTGCCTGGCTGCGGTAACCAGTCGTGACGAAGCGGATGTACGAGCCACGGTGCAGATGCTGCTCGCGGAGCGTCGCGCCGAGACGAGGGTCGCGAGAGCGATCTGCCGAAGCGAAGTAGTGGAGTACCATTGGCGGGTCTACGCAGGGGGTAGGCCATGAGGACCGTCTCGGGGAGCAGCGACGAGACGCCTGACGAGGGCACCATCCGCACTCGGCTACGGGTGCTGGTCAACGGTGGCCTGTTGCCGCAGACCTTCTCGGGCGAGATCTGGGCCGGTCGCTGCACCGCGCGTCACGACTGCACTGTCTGCACCAGCGGCATCGAGGTTGGTGACGTGGAGTACGAACTCACCGTTGATGGCGTTGTGGTCTTCCTCCACAGACGCTGCTTCTCGCTCTGGCACCGCCACGGCAAGTCGGCCGGGTAGCCTGCCCCGGCGCCCGCCGCGTCAGCCGCCGAAGAAGCGGTAGACGAGATAGGTTCCGAAGACAAGCAGCATCCCGACCCCCCACCACGCGCCTTCCGTGTTCAGGTTTCGCATGCCGCGCCCCCTGGCGTCGCCGCCAACCTCGGAACGTACGCCCGCGCGGCGGGAGGGCGCGACTGGACTTGAGACCACGCTGAGCGCGACGTAGTACCGGGGGTCCGCCGCCCGGGGTACTCCTCTGTTCTGGCCCTCGTAGGCGTGTCCGATCCGTGACGTTGACGATGGCAGCTGCTTCTCCTACCCTCTCGGCCGTGCGACTCCTCGACGCCCTCCTTGCCCTCGCCGCCGCGCTCTGGGTGTGCGTCTCGTGATCTGGGATGCCGAGGGCAAGTGGTGGGCGGTGGCGATGGTCATCGTCACCGGCCTCTTGGCGGCCCTGAAGGTCTACGGCCTGTTGCGTGGGGTGCCGCGGTCGGTCCTTCCCCCCTGGACGTGATGACGGCGCGAGGGCGAGACGTACGCGTGGTTCGACTGTCTCGCCTGCGACGCGCGGGTGGCGAAGAGGTTGTGACCGTGGTGCTCGCGCACGCCCACCGACACCCCCTGCTGGTGGCCCTCATCATCAGCGCGTTCTACTGCTACGTGCCCGCGCTGGGCGCTACCGACCAGCTCTGGACGCTCTGGGAGGTCGGGGATGACGGCAGCGTCATACCGTCCAAGACCGCGCCCGCAGCTCGGGCCGGCCACGCCTCGCCGTCGTCGCTGCAGCCGCGCCGCTCGGGCGCCGTTCCTGGGAGTCGGAGGCCGCGTACGCACGGCGGGTCGAGCGGTGGTACGCCGACGCGCGGCGTCCTACGGCCTCCCAAGGCGTGCAGGACGAGGGGGCCGGTGGGGTAGGACAGGGTGGCCCCGACGAGCCCCCGTGCGCGCCAGCGAGATCAGGCACTTCCAGACCAGTTCTCCCTGACGGTCCACTCTGCGCCCGCTCGGGTCGCGCTGGTCGTCCGGGACGACCGGGCGTGCCCCTCATCGAGCAGCGCCGCAAGGCACGGGGTCACTCGCGCGCGTACCGCGCTCGGCGCCGTGCCGCGCAGATCCCGGAGCGCGAGGCGTTGGTCCGCGAACGTCCCGTCTCGGCCTCGATGTCGTAATGACTGCTGCCACTCGGCTCTACTAGCCAACCGCAGGTCTGCGCTTCATGAATTGCGTCGAGTCCACAAGTAGAGGAGGTACCGGGGAATGCGTCTGTGGATGTCTCTCCTCGCGATCATGCTCGTGCTTGGGCTTGGAGCCGGCTGCCGCTCGACGACCGGCGAGTCGTTCGGCCGGAACGTAGACGATGACAGGATCACGACGGAAGTAAAGAGCAAGCTCGCCGTCGTCGAGAGCGGATCGAGCGTGACGCGCATCAGCGTGACGACGACAAACGGCAACGTGTCGCTGATCGGCAACGTGGCCACAGCAGAAGATCGCGCTATGGCCGAGCAACTCGCTCAGGGCGTCAAGGGTGTGAAGAAGGTGGCGAACAACCTCCAGGTCGCGAAGCCGTAGCGGGACGCACGAGTCCGGTCCTCCGACGACTCCCAGTGGAAGGCGACGGGGAGGTCAGCAAGCGGCGAGCCGACGCCGGCCAGCCGTCGCCCTCAGGGACTTGCCGCCGTGCATCGCGGCGGGGTGCGTCACCACCTCCCACTCCTCGCCCTGGTCGGTGAAGCGGTCGCTCACCTGGATCTCCATGGGCAAAGACGGAGGCGGAAGCGGCGTCGGGCTCCTGGCCGGCTGGAGGTTGGTTGGCGGCTGCTGGCGCTCCCAGGCTTCCGTTTCACTCGATCACCTGATCCGCACGCGCCAGCAGCGACGGCGGGATCGTGAGGCCGAGGGCCTTGGCGGTCTTCAGGTTGATCACGAGTTCGTACTCGGTCGGCCGCTCGACGGGCAGTTCGCCGGGCTTGACCCCCTTGAGGATCTTGTCCACGTAGGTGGCGGCCCGCCGGTAGAGATCGATAAAGCTCGGCCCGTAAGACATGAGACCCCCGGCCTCCACACTCTCCCTGACGCCGTATGCTGCCGGCAGGCGGCTCGTGGCTGCGAGGTCTGCGACCCGTGTTGCGTGGGAGTTGAGCATCGCATCTGACAGTACGAGGAGGGCTCCCACGCGCTCTTTGGCCATCGCCGCGAATGCGCCGTCGAACTCGTTCGGACCTCGAGCCTCCAGGAGTTGAAGCTGCACTCCCAACGACCGCGCCGCGACGTTCGCTTCTCTTATCGCGAGCTGGTGGTACGCATTGGTCGGGTTCGAGAGGATGGCCACACGGCGGATCTTGGGGACGGTCTCCTTGAGCAGTTCCAGTTGTTTGGCGACCCATTCCAGGCCGGCGGTACCGGACACCCCTGTGACGTTCCCGCCCGGGCGAGCGAGGCTCGCGATGAGCCCGGTGCCAACAGGATCGCGAACGGCAACCATGACGATGGGGATCGTCTCGGTGGCGTTCTTGGCTGCCGTCACTCCTTGCGTCCCCCACGATACGATGAGGTCCACCCTGAGCCGGACCAGCTCGGCCGCCAAGTCGGGCAGCCGGTCGACCCGACCCTCCGCATATCGATAGTCGATGACAATATTCTGGCCCTCAACCCACCCGAGCTCGCGCAGCCTTTGCCGGAACGCGTCGAACAGGGGCGGCCTATCGGAAGGGGACGTCAAGCTAAGAAAACCTATCCGAGGCACCTTTCCCCGCTGCTGCGCCCCGGCGGCGCGCGGCGCGGCCAGCGCCCCAGCCACCGAGGTCAGCAGGAAGCGGCGGCGGTCCATGCCGGGAATGGTGGGGCAGGCGTAGGTCAGGAGTCAACGTCGAGGATCAGGCGACTGCCGCGCAGGCCCAGCATCAAGGCCATCACCAGCGCCGGATCATCCAACGGCACCGGTGACGCAGGTCAACGGCGCGCGGGGATCCTCCGGCCGGCACTACTTCAGGCGAAGGCGGAACTGCGCGGGCGGCAGGGGGGCCAGAACCAGGAGCCGACCGTGCTCGTCCACGGTGGGCTGACGAGGACTACTGCGGCGGCGACGTGTCGCCGTTGTCGCCGGGACCTGGCGTGAGGGGGAGACACCGGATGTGGCGGATGCCATCCTGGTGGCGCGCGACCGACTCACCGGGCAGGATCGTCTCGCCACACTCCGGGCACGTCACCTCATCGCCCACGGTGAGACTCGGGCAGAGGGGGACCGCCGAAGGGTCGGTGAAGATCAGCTCTCGGACATCCTGATGGCCAGCTCCAGGCTGTCGAGGCAGTCACGACAGATCTGGTGTTGAGGGTCAAGGGCCTGCAGCGTGGCGGAGACCATGCTCAGGTAGCCCAGCAGCTCGTAGGCGTGCACGCGGAGCATCGGGACGGCGCAGCGGAGTGCCGCATCCGGCGTCTTCTGCTGCGCGCGTCTGATTGGAGCGCGCAGCTCTTCGCTGAGTGGCGGCGTGCCGCGTACTGGAGGGCCGGTCAAGAACCGGCAGCCCTCCTGGGTGAAGTGAACGACGAGCGGCGTATGCGGCATGGCCGAACGTAGCACGGTGCCGAAAGGACGATTATGCTCGCGGGAACTAGATACTGGAGGCCGAGGGGACGCGGCAACACCGCGCGAGGTGAAGATGCTGCATCGACGTCAGCCGAAGAAGCGGTAGACGAGATACGTCCCGAAGACGAGCAGCATCACGATCCCCCCACCACGCGCCTTCGGTGTCAGGTTCCGCATGGCGCACCCCCGGCGTCGACGCCAGTCTCCAAACGTACGCCTGCGGGGCGGAAGGGCGCGACTGGACTTGAGGACCATGCTCACCGGCCTTGGCGTCGGGCCCGGCGAGTCATGTTGTAGATGCGACCGCGACGCGCTACCCTGATCGCCCCATATGGGCGTGCCCCTCAATTGACTCCTGACCTGCGTCTGCCCCACCATCCGGGCGTGGATCGCCGCCGCTTCCTGCTGACCTCGCTGGCGGGCATCATCGCCACCCCGGCGACAGGGCAGGGGCAGCCGACGAAGGTCGCGCGGGTGGGACTCCTTCGGCCGGCTCCGCCGAGCCCGGAGGTCCCGCAGATTCTCGCCGCGTTCACGGATGGGTTGCGCGAGCACGGCTACGGCGACGGCCGAAACCTTGCCGTGGATTTCCGCTTTCCCACGCGCGACGGCGAGCGGCTCGCCGACATCGCCGCCAATCTCGTCCGGACACACCCCGAGGCCATTCTTGCGGCAGCTTCCTCGGGGGTAGATGCCGTCCGGAGCGCGACCAGCACGATACCGATCGTGGCTCTCGATCTCGAGACGGACCCCCTCCGGAGCGGGATCGTCCAGAGCCTCGCGCGCCCCGGAGGGAACGTGACCGGCTTGTTCCTCGACTTCCCCGAGCTCGGAGGCAAGTGGCTCGAGCTGCTGAAGGAAGTCAGCCCGAAGATCTCGCGGGTCGCCGTCTTTTGGGATCCCGCGACGGGGCGCGTTCCGCTCGAAGGCGCGGTGGCGGCGGGGCCGTCGTTGCGCCTGCAGGTGCAGGTCATCGACGCCCGCGGCCCGGGCGATTTCGAGGGAGCCTTCCTGGCGGCCACTCGGGCGCGCGTGGGAGGCGTCCTGGCCTTGTCGTCTCCGGTCTTCAACACACACCGACGAACTCTCGTTGATCTCGCCGTGCGGCATCGGCTCCCCGCCATCATGCCGTTCCCACTCTTCGCACACGATGGCGGCCTCTTGGCGTATGGGCCGGATCTGATCGACCTCTATCGGCAAGGGGGCGCCATGGTCGGGCGAATCCTCAAGGGTGCCCGGCCACAGGAGATCCCAATCGAGCGTCCGAACCAGGTTCGGCTGGTGGTCAACAGCAAGACGGCCAGGGCGCTCGGCCTCACGATCCCGCCTTCACTGCTCGCGCGGGCGGATCAGGTCATCGAGTGAGTGATCCGAGCGACCAGCGCCTCGCGAACCTTCGCGCCGCTCTCGCCTTCCTGCGCCTGCCGCCCACCGAGCCCGAGCTGCAGCTCCTCCACAAGACGTTCGACAACTGGCACGGGCTCGGGATGATGACGGTGGGAGTTGAGCGCCTCGGCTACCGGCTCAGTCTCTCCCACATCGCCGAAGGCGAGTGGCATGCCTACTTCACGGGCGAGAACCAGAAGCTGGCGCCGGTGGGGTACGGGGTGGCGCCGACGCCATGGCGGGCAGTTCAGCAGGCGGCCTGGGCGGCGGTGCCGAAGAGCTGACGCGCGCGCTGCGGGCACGCTTGGCGACGCGGCCCACCACGGCGAAGGTCGGGCCGAGGACGACAAGTGACACGACGTGCGTGTCACCCCGGGGGCACCATCTACTTCAAGTACTTCCGCAATAGCTCTTTGCGTGCCTCGGGCTACTGCGGCTACTTCAGGGTTCCCTTCAGCATCCGAGGGCTTGGTGAGGGCGGCGAGGCGATCCACAGCCTCGCGGTTCTTCTCAGGCTTGACCCGCACGTGACGCATCCCGGCCGGCGGAGGACCCTCTCACTTAGCCTTCTGCGCGCGCGGGTCGCCGGTGTTGGGCTTGTTCGCGCAGGCCCGAAGATCCCAGAACTGCTGCGGGATGAACACGGTGGTGGAACTGTCGCCGGCGGCTCGGTCAACGTAGTCGGCCGGGGTCTCCGGGCCGGGAATGAGCCCCATCGTCCTCCACCAGTGCGCGCCGTACTGCGTCTCGAACTGCTGCCGCTCCTCGGGGCTGAAGGTCCGCAGCCGCGGACAGGCGGACTCGGTGGCCGCCGTGCCGACTGAGGCGAGGAGAAGCAGTACGACAGCCAGCGAAGCTCTCATCGTCCCTCCTTGCCCATCGCCGCCCACGCTGTCATCTGCACCGCGCCCCGCGGCGTCACGGGTCGACGTCGAGGATGGGCGTGCCCATCGCCTTCGCCGCCCGGGTCGGGTCGAAGTACTCCCGCAGGAGCGCGATCTTGCCGGCTGAGGCGCGCAGGAACACCACGTACTCCTGCCGGTAGGATCGCCCAGTTGCCCTGATACGGCCCTCGCCCTTGACCTCAGCGACGGCGGCCCCCGGGTCGGCGAGGGCCTGGACCCTCACGTCGAAGAAGCGGAAGTTCTCGACTGCTGCGATGAACCACGCCGCGAACTTCACGACCTCGGCTCGCCCCGAGACACGCGCAGGATGCCCGAGGGCGGGCGCGAAGGGCAGCTCCCACACGATGTCCTCGGCGATCAACGTCTGCCAGCGGGCGTTGTCGGCGACGAGTGTCTGGAGATGTTGGTGTAGGAGGTCCTCGGCGACAGTCATGCTGACCCTCCTGCCCCATCCTGCCCTACCGCCACGCACGCCGCCATCTGCACCGCCCGCCACTGCGTCGGCGCCGCGCGGTACCCGCCGCACCAGCGTTCACGCCGCCGATCTCGGACTTCGCCGCTGATGACCCAATTGCGGTAGCGGTGGAGGTACGCGTCGGCGGTGACCGGCAGCCACTCGCCGCTCGCGACGTAGGGGATGATCCTGCGGGGGCGGGGAGCGTGTTCATCGGAGTCCTCGTTGGCGCCGGTCGCGCCCGCATCTCGCCCTGGCTATTGGGCACCTTGCGGGACTTGGTCGCAGGTTGCCGGGCAGGTCGTCGCGGGGCCAGTACCCGCTCGCTGCCGGTCCCGATGCTGAGTCCGACTCTACGGCGCGGGGAGGCGCCGTCAACGGTCAAGGGTTGCGGACGCCGGGCTGTCGATCCACCATCGAGGAGCGTCAGGCAAGCGCGACGCCCCGATGGACCGTGGCGGTGAGGTCCCGCACCGACGCCAACAGGGGTAGGCGCTGCGGAGGAGGATAGGCCGATGGCGGGTGACCGGAGCTACGTGGCCCTGAACGATGCCGAGCGTAAGCGACTGGAGCGCCTCGTGGCGCGGTGCAGCGACGCCGACCTCGAGCGCGCGATGCCGGCTGGCTGGACCGTTGCCGCGACGCTGGCGCACCTGGCGTTCTGGGACGAGCGCGTGCGCGTCCTGTTCGAGCGGTGGGGGCGCGAGGGCTCCGCCCCGCCGCCCGAGGACGAGGCGAGCGTGGACTGGATCAACGACTCCGCCAAGCCCATGTTCTTGGTGCTGCCGCCGCGCCGCGCCGCCGAACTGGCGGTGAAGATCGCGCGGGAGACGGATCGTGCCGTGGAGCAGCTCTCGGACGACATGCTCACCCGCAACGCGGCCGAGCCCCAGCCGCTCAACGTCGTACGCGCGGCTCACCGCCGCCAGCATCTCGACGAGATCGAGGCCGTCCTGCGCTGATTGCAGGCCGGCGTCCGCCCTGGTAGAAGCCGCCCGCGCTGCGGCTGCGATCTCGAGCCAGCACGCCGGGGCGCATCATCAGGCCGGGCGGTCACGTTGGGGTCACTCAACTCCCTCAGGTGTCAGGGTGAGCGTCACGGCGCGCGCGTGCTGGAGCGCGTGTGTCAGCGCGTCGACGAGACGTGGGCACCGGCCGCTGCGTCGGCGTGTTCGTCATGGTGACACCGTCGAAACTCGCGCTGTAAGAACTCACGGACGAGCCGCAACTGTCCGCCATGCAACGGCGCGGGCCGGTCGAAACCGCGCCGTCGTGTCTCGGCGTCCCACGAGCCGAAGCAGCCAAGGTGAAAGCGAAAAGCCCGGAGGTCGACGCTGAACTCGGAGCGGATCTGGGCGGGGAAGATCGACTGACCGCATCCCGAGCACGTCCCGAAGTCACCGAAGCCGCCCCAGACCTTCGGCGGCCTGGATCTCGGCAAGTCGCCGTTGATCTTGCCGCGGATCTCGTCAGCGAGCCTCGTACCGCACCTCGATCGTGCCGAGGAGCGTACCATGCGGCCGGGGACTCGCTCGCCCTGGAGACGTTGACGCCGCTCGTCGGGGTGATCGGCTACCGTTGGGTGGCTAGCACATCGCACCTGGAGGCGCGTATGGATCCTATCGAGATCAGACAGGTCAAAGAAATCATCCTCGTCAGCGACGACGTCCAGGCGAGCCGTCGCCTCTACCGCGAGATGCTTGGGCTCGCCATGCCCGCCACGCCGGACCGGCTGAACCTCGCGCGCGTCGGGTCGCAGTACCTGGGCATGGCCCAGAGGGGAGTGATGGCGCACCCGGGGTTCACCGGCCGTCTCCACCTCGGTCTCGAGATCGACGCCGCCGACTTCGAACGCGCCGTCGACCACCTGCGGCGGCAGGGTATCAACGTCACCGTCCGTCCCCAGCAGCCGGGCTACATGGACACGCCCGAGAGCGTGGGCGCCTACTTCCTCGATCCCGACGCAAACCTGATCGAGCTCTGGGCCCCGCGGCCCGCCCCGGCGCCCTGACGCTGAGAAACGAGCCGGGCGGGTCCGGAGTTACCACATTGATGCTTGACACCGGCCGCCCTCGCGGGCACCGTCGTGCGATGCCAGCGCCGCCCCCGCCCGACCAACGCGATCCGGCGTCGTTCTCCCGGGGCGCGCGCTGGCTGGTCGAGGTCGGCCCCCTCGCGGCGATCGTGACCCTGCTCTGGGCCAAGCTCGTCTACTTCAGCGCGCTCCTGCCCAGCGAATGGTGGGCGCCAGAAGAAACCATCATCCAGTGGATGCGGCCGGCCTTTCACGTGGTAGGGGCCATCCAGCGCCACCCCGAGGTGCTGGGCGCCACGCTCGCAGCCCTGCTCGTCGTCGCGGGGCCCCTGCTGTTGCTTCCCCGCCTTCCGCGCCTGCTGGCTCTGCTCGTTCTCGACGTGCTCCTGACGTCGGTGGCCCTGACCGATCTCGTGCACGTTCGCTACTACGCCGACGTGGTCTCCCTCTCGGACGTGGTCATGGCGCCGATGGTGCTGGCGGTGCTCCCGCGCGTCGTCGAGTCGCTCTCCACCTGGAACGCGCTCTTCTACCTCGACATCCTCGTCGCGCTCCCGCTCGTGTGGTGGTACGGCCGGGCCGGCCGGCACATGGGTCCCAATCGCCGGTTCCGGCTCGGGCTCGGCTTTGCCCTGGTCGGCGCGGGTCTGCTCCTCGCGGTGCCCACCGCCCGCATGGCCTGGCAGCACGGCGCAGGCCTGCTCAGCTACTCGAGCCCCCGCATCGAGGTCGCGGCGGCCATCGGGATCCTGCCCTACCACCTCGGCGACCTGGCCCTGCGGCTGACCGCGGAGCGGCCCATCATCGGGGAGCCCGAGCGACTGCGAGTCGCGGGGTTCCTGGCCGATCACTGGCGTAACACCCAGAAGCGCTCGCCCATGTTCGGGAAGGCGCGCGGGAAGAACCTCATCGTCATCAACGCCGAGTCGCTGCAGGCCTTCCCGCTGGATCTGAAGATCAACGGCCAACCGGTCACCCCGCGGCTATCCGCCTTCGCCCGGGAGAGCCTGCACTTCGTCAACTTCTACGACCAGACGCACCTCGGCACCACCTCCGACGCCGAGTTCGCCACCATGCACTCGCTCCATCCGCTGGCCGTCGGGGTGCTCTCCAATCACTTCCGCGACAACCAGTATCGCGGCTTGCCCCGCATCCTCGCCGAGCACGGGTACGCGACGGTATCGGCCTGCGCGGCCCAGGCCGACTTCTGGAACATGCGGGTGATGCACGCGGGCCTCGGGTTCCAGCGATCGATCTTCGAGGACAAGTACCGGATGACCGAGCTCATCGGCCCGTGGCTGGCCGACCACGAGTTCTTCGCGCAGACGGTACCGATCCTGGCCGCCCAGCGCGCCCCGTTCATGGCGTTCATGCTGACCGCCTCGAACCACCATCCCTATCGCTTACCCCCGCACCATCGGGAGCTCTCGCTGGGCGCGCGCGAGGGTACCCTGCTCGGGGACTACCTCCAGTCGGTGCGCTACTTCGATCGCGCCTTCGGCGAGCTCATCGACCGCCTGCGGGCGGCCGGACTCCTGGAGACCTCGGTCGTCGTCGTCTACGGCGATCACCACGGCTTCCTCGGCGATCCGCCGGACCTCGGCGACCTCCTCGGCTTTCCGGCCGGCGACGAGTACCAGACCCTGCAGGCCAGGAAGCGGCTGCCCTTGCTGATCCGTCTGCCCAGGGGCGCATACGCGGGCATCCGCACCGCCACCGGCGGCCACCTGGACATCGCCCCGACGGTCCTGTCGCTCCTGGGGATCCAGGACGAGTCGCGCGTGATGCTGGGTCGGGACCTCACCGACGGAAACAGCTCCCTTGTGGTGTTCCGGGACGGCAGCTTCACGGATGGGATGACCTGGTATGCCCACCGCGTCGGCCTGGCCGCCGGTACGTGCTACGCGGTCAATACTCGGCGGCGCTTCGAGTGCACCGGCATCGAGAAGCGGCGACGTGAAGCCCGGGACCGGCTGGAGATTTCGGACCTTGTCATCCGAGGCAACCTGATCCAGGACCTCACGAAGCCGTGGGATTGACCGCCCAGATCCGGCGGCCCTAGCGAACCCGAGAACTACATCAACGGCTAATGACCCGCTCGTATTCGGCTGTGCCCGTCGAGGTATTGGGGTCCTCGGGTATCACCGTGAGCGTGGTCTTGCCTTGATCTTCGGAGAGTTTCGCCGTCCCTGTCGTTCGCGACGACCGATACAGCAGCTTGCCGTCTTGAAGATAGAACTTGCCCTCGGACGTCGAGCCGCGCGTGGTCGAGGCTCTGTAGCTTCCGTCTGCCGAGACAATCATCGTTGCGCGTTCCTGCCCTTGCTCTGCCGTGACCCAGCCACGCCAGCTTCCCGCGAGCTCGTTGACATCGAGGACTTGCTTCTCTCCGGCCACTCCATCGAACGGGGACATCGAAAACAGGGCGGCAAGAAACAGAGCACGATGCATCCTCATCGCTGATCTCCTTCTCTCGAACGCAAGGAGCTGGCCGCGTTCGTCGAGCACGGCTACTCGATGATCTGATCCGCCCGCGCCAGCAACGACGGCGGGATGGTGAGGCCGAGGGCTTTGGCGGTCTTGAGGTTGATGACGAGGGTGAACTTGGTCGGCTGCGCGATGGGCATACCGCTAGGCTTGGCGCCTTTGAGGATCTTGTCGACGTACTCCGCCGATCGGCGCATCTGGTCCTCGTAGCTCGGCCCGTAGGACATGAGCCCGCCTTCGTCGGCGTATGGCCTCTCCCCAGAGACGACAGCCAGGCGAGCCTTTGTCGCCAGCCTGAGAAGTGTCGCACGATGCGTAAAGAATGGAGGGGAGTCGATCACGTACAGCGCCTGTGCGCGTGCGCGGTCGACAGCCTCGAAGGCTGGGACGATCTCCTCGGGTGTTTGCACGCTCACGATGCTCAATTCGATTGCCAGCGAGGGGGCGACCGCCTTGAGGTTCTCGACTGCCTTCTTATGATACGGCGTGGGGGGATTCCACAGGGCGACCACCCGAGTCAGGCTTGGCATCGCCTCCTTGAGCAGTTGCAGGCGTTTGGTGCTGAGCTCGGCCAGCATGATCGAGAGCCCGGTGACGTTTCCGCCAGGCTGCGAAAGGCTTGAGACGACGCCGTCGCCGACCGGGTCTGCAACGATGGCCATCACGATTGGGATGGTGGACGTGGCGCGCTGGGCCGCCCGGGTTGCGGGTGTGGTGTCGGCGACGATCACATCGACTCTGCGCCCGACGAGATCAGCGGCCAACTGCGGGAGGCGAGCGTAGTCACCATGAGCGGACCGCCACTCGATCACCACATCGCGTCCCTCGACGTACCCCGCATCGCGTAAGCCATCGCGGAACGCCTGGGCTTCCTTGCCCTCGGGCGACAATAGTACGAGCAAGACCCCGACGCGCCGCCCACGCGACCCCACGTGCTGCGCCTCGGCGGCGAGGGGTTCAGCGAGCACACCGGCCAGCGAGGTCAGCAGGAAGCGGCGGCGGTCCATACCGGGATGGTGGGGCAGGCCCCGGTCAGGAGTCAAATGACGGCGCCTCGCCGGCGGGCGGCACAGCCAGCCAGCGAGGTTCGCCGAAACGACGACAATCCGTGGCGACGGTAGGCGGCGTGACCTCAGTGTGTCGCTACGGTTGAAACTCGACCGCTCCCCGGTCGCACTGGGTGCCACCGCTGGCGTTACCGTCACGCCGCGGCTGGTTCAGCTGATCCACCGCTCCGCACGTTGGAGACAATCCCCGGTCGATGGCCGCGCTGCCCGCGAGTAGGGGAACGTGTCCCCGGCCGGGTGTGGCACTTGGCTCAAAATCGCCGAGACGAGGATCCCCGACGTTGTCTGACGGCCCCCGGACGAATGTGCAGCCCGACAGGTTCCCCACGATGTTGTAGCCCAGGGAAGTGATGACGCCAGAACAGTCCGGGCCGGCGTGGGCCACGTTGTGAGCGAGAAGACTGTTGTGCAGTGTGATGCGCCCGCTGAGATTCAGGAGGCCCCCGCCTCGTGCGGCCCCGCCGGGAAACACCAGCCCCAGGCTCCCGTTACGCGTGATCGTCACGTTGCTCAGGGTGATCGTTCCGTTGAGGTTCACGATGTTGCCACCCCGTGTGTCATCGTCTTGTGTCCCACTACGGTTGCCTGTGAACGTGGTATTCGTGACGATGACCAGTCCCCCATCGTTGAAGAGTCCTCCCGCGAAGCTCTCGCCGGCGCCATTGTCGGCAATGGTGCTGTTGACGATCATCATGGTTCCTTGGACATTCAGAACGCCTGCCGCCTCGCTCTCGTCGGTCGCGTTGTTGCTGATCGTGCTATCGATGACGATGACCGTGCCGTTACTATTTGCGATGCCGCCGCCGCCTCCGAGTTCCGCGAAATTCGCCGTGATGAAGCTCTCTTTGATGGTGACCGTGCCCCGATCGTTGAAGATTCCTCCGCCTCGATTCTCGACGGAGCCTCGCGTAACGACGCTTTGCGTGATCGATAGCGTGGCCCCGATGTTGGCGATCGCGCCACCGTCGACGAAGAACAGGAAGGAGGCGCCGCGGATGGTTACGCCGCGGATATCGACGCTGATGGGTCCAAGGATATGCAGGATCCGCTCACCCACATCGATCGGAGCGCGCGTCGTAGTGATGACGGTCTTGGCCGCGCCGGCGCCGACGAGGGTCAGGGAATCCGTGATGTCAAGGTCTCCGTCGACGGCGCGGTCCTCGTGGAGGCTGTTGAGCAGCGTGATGGTGTAGGTTCCCGCCGGGAGATTGATCGTGTCCGCCCCTTGCCGGGCATTCGCCTCCTGAATAGCGGCCCGGAGCGTGCAGATCCGGTTGCCTGGCGCCGTCTCACAGACACCGTCGCCCGGTCGGGCGTCAACGGCGTCGTGCGTGCGATTGACCGTGAAGGTAGCCGCGTGGGCCGGAACGGCCCATAGGCCGACGATGGTGGCGGCAAGCGAGAGGGCACGAGCGAGGGAGTGGATGGAGGGCATGACGTCTCCAGCGGACGGGCCGCGTTCGAACGGTGCGCTGCTCGGCGCGTTGATCAGCGTTCAGCCAGTCACGCGAGCACAGACCCGGTCGACGAGCGCGGGCAATCTTAGCTTGGGAGGCCCGACTGCCCAAGCGTCTTTCGAGATCTGCGGTCACGGAGGCGCCAGGCTCAGGCATACCCGCTTGCACCCCGGAGGGCGTGGCCCCAGACTCATCGCGTGAACCTCCCCATCCGGTACGCGCGCAGCGGGGAGCTGTTCGTCGCGTCCACCGCGGAGGGCTCCGCCGAGCTCGACGGCAATGCCGTGGCGGGACTGGCCGTGCACATCGGAGCCGCCGAGACGCCCAACTCATAACGAAGCACCAGAGGAGACGACGATGCCGGAGTACGTTCCCAGCCCCAGGGAGTGGGTACGCGACCAGGTCGAGCTCTACGAGCGTAGTGGTGGAACGCAGGGCACCACGCTGCGCGACACCGGGTTGCCGGTGGTCATCGTCACGCACACCGGCAACAAGACCGGCGCGATACGCAAGACTCCGCTGATGCGCGTCAAGGACGGCGCCAACTACGTGCTCGTCGGGTCGGTCGGGGGAGCGCCGAAGAACCCGGTCTGGGTGTACAACCTGCGCGCCAGGCCCACCGTCGAGCTCCGGGACCTCACGGTCGTCCAGCCGATGCGGGTCCGTGAGGTCAACGACCCGGCGGAGCGGGCGCGGCTGTGGAAGCTCGCCGTCGCCGCGTATCCGCCGTACGAGGAGTACCAGGCGCGGACCACACGGCAGATCCCCCTCTTCGTCGCCGAGCCAGCCGCGTAGGAAAAAGGAGCCTCAGGGTGAAAGTCATCGATGCCATCGCGCGCATTCTCAAGACCGAGGGCGCCGAGTTCCTCAGCGCCTATCCGACGACCCCGCTGATCGAGGCCGCGGCCAAGGCCGAGATCCGGCCCGTGCTCTGCCGCCAGGAGCGAGTAGGGGTGGGCATCGCCGACGGGTACGCCCGCGTGAAGAACGGCAAGGCGCTCGCCGTCTTCGGCATGCAGTACGGCCCCGGCGCCGAGAACGCCTTCCCAGGGGTCGCGACGGCGTACTCCGACTCCACGCCGATGCTGCTCCTGCCGCTGGGGCATCAGCGTGACCGCGCGCAGGTCTTCCCGCTGTTCAGCTCGGCGCGGACCTACGCGTCCGTGACGAAGTCGGTGGAGACGATCACCGTGGGCAGTCAGGTCGCGGATGTCCTGCGACGGGCCATCAGCGTGATGCGCATGGGCCGCCCGGGGCCGACGATGGTCGAGATCCCCGCCGACGTCGTGAACGAGGAGGTGCCCGACGCCCTGGTCGACGCATACCGACCGGTGAAGGTGACCGCGGCCGGCGCGAATGCCCGCGACGTCGAGGCGGCCGCCCGCGTGCTCCGCGAGGCTCGGCGCCCGGTGATCCACGCGGGCCAGGGCGTGCTGTACGCCGAGGCGTCGGAGGACCTCGTCGAGCTGGCCGAGCTGCTCCAGGTGCCCGTCATGGTCACGCTGGAGGGCAAGAGCGCGTTCCCAGAGGATCATCCACTCGCGCTCGGCACCGGGGGCCCGGTCGTGACCGGACACACGTTGCACTACCTCCGCGAGGCCGACGTCGTCTTCGGGATCGGGTGCAGCTTCACCCGGCACGGCATGGCGCCGAGCATCCCCGCCGGCAAGACGCTGATCCACGCGACGAACGACGAGCGCGACCTCAACAAGAGCTACACGGCCGACTACCCGCTCCTGGGAGACGCGCGGCTCGTGCTGCGCCAGTTCATCGAGGCCGTCAAGGCGCAGGGCGGCCGCCCCGCCGGACGGGAGCACGTGCGCGCCGAGCTCGAGCGCGTGCGCGGGGCATGGCTCTCCGAGTGGACGTCGATCCTCGGCTCGGCGGAGGTCCCGATCAATCCTTATCGGGTCATCGCCGAGTTCATGCGGACCGTCGACCCGCGGGACGCCATCGTCACTCACGACTCCGGCAGCCCGCGTGACCAGCTGTTGCCCTTCTATCGAGCGGTGCCGCCGCGCAGCTATCTGGGCTGGGGCAAGTCGCACGCACTGGGCACGGGGCTCGGACTCGTCATCGGGGCCAAGCTGGCCGCCCCCGACAAGTTCTGCGTCAACTTCATGGGCGACGCCGCGTTCGGCATGACGGGCCTCGATTTCGAGACGGCCGTCCGCTGCGGCATCCCCATCCTCACGGTCGTGCTCAACAACTCGGCCATGGCCATCGAGATCCCGCACCTCGTCGTCTCGCACGACAAGTACGGCACCCGCGACATCGGCGGACGCTACGCGGACATGGGACGGGCCATGGGCGGGTGGAGCGAGCGCGTCGAGCGCCCCGAGGACATCGCCGGGGCCTTCGCCCGGGCGAGAGAGGCCACGGAGAACGGCCAGGCCGCGCTGCTCGAGTTCATCACCAGCCAGGAGACGCGCTTCTCCAATCGGGGAGTGCTGCGGTAGCTCGGCCGGTGCCCGCGGCTTTCTTTCCTGCGGTGGCGACCGTAGAATGCCCGAGGCAGCTACCAGACCGCCAGTTCAGGAAGGGTGGAAACTCACGATGAGCGTTCAGGTTTCTCCGCTGTCGATCGCCCCCTCGAAGCTCTCCTATGAGCGGCAGCGATTCGAGGACGTGGGCTACCTCACCTGCATGACGCTCACCCTCCTGGGCAACTATGCCCAGACGGGGCACTTTGGCGGCCCACTGGCCTACACACCCTTCAACGTTGCCGCGCACCTGGCCGGACCCGAGCTGGGTGGCCTCCGTTACGACTACCGGCGCCCCAAGCACCCCTACGGCGACAAGTTCATGCTGGCGGCGGGCCACTGCGCCCCGACCTGCTATGCGCTGTGGATGATCTTGGGGCAGGCGCTGTACCGGAAGTATCAGGCGACGGGGGACCGCCGGTACTACGTGGCGCCCGACGTCGCGATGCTGCCGGTCGACGCGCTGGGGTTCCGTCGCGGCGCGGGCGCGCTCAAGACGCTCCTCCAGGAGCAGGGGCTCGCGGACCATCCCCTCTTCGCCCAGGCCAAGGGGCGGGGGATCCGGGCGCTCTCCGGACACATCGAGTCCACCGACGTGACCAACGACGTCAACGGTGGGCCGTCGGGGGTGGGCATCGCGTCGGCGGCAGGAAAGGCCGCGTTCTGGGACGTCGTCGGCGCCCCGATGGGGACGCCGAAGATCATCGCCTTCGAGGGCGAGTTCGCGATGACCGAGGGTCACGCCCAGGAGCTGAAGACCCAAGCCCTCGCGATGCAGGTCGGTAAGCGGCTCCGGATCTTCCTCTCCGACAACAACGCCGGCATCGACGACGCGCTGATCGGCGGCGTCGTCCACCGCAAGTTCGACGGCTACCGGCTCGTCGACCAGTGGACCTCCTACGGATGGAACGTGTTCTTCCTGCCCGACGGTCACGACTACGACCAGATCGTAGCCGCCCTCAAGACGATGGAGGAGTGGGATCCCGCAGACCGGCGCCCGATGATCGTGATCGGGACCACCATCAAGGGCTACTGGCCGGGCGCGGTGAAGGGGAAGATCCCCGGGGCAGGGGATCAGGTGGTGGGGTACCCGAGCCACCCGTACGCGATGAAGATGAACTCGGAGTACTTCCTCGCCCTGGCGCGGACCTTCGAGGAGCGCTACGGCGTCGAGTTCTCCGGGATCCGCCAGGGGGCGGTGACCGATCCGCGCGAGCGGCTGATCCAGTTCAAGACCAACATCGACGTCGCCATGTCCGTGCTCGAGCGCGACGGTCTCGGCGACTGGCTGGCCGACCACCTGGTGGAGATCGGCGACACGGTCAAGGACGACCTGCCGCTGCGGATCGACGTGAAGCACGACCCGTTCCTGGACGATCGGCTCAAGGTCGCGAATCTCCCCGAGGAGACGCAGACCCTCACCGTACGGAACTCGGTCTCGGGCGCCGAGAAGCAGCTCAAGGTCGCGTTGTTCCGGAAGGCCGGCGAGACCGCCGGCGCCCGCCGTGCAGTCTCCGAGATCGTCAAGTGGCTGAACCACGTGACCGACAATCGCGTCCTGACCCTCGCGGCGGACCTGTCGGAGTCCGTCAACCTCGAGCACGGCAACATCTGGGGCCACTACGACCCCGAGTTGAACCCGCTCGGGACGCGGCTCAAGGCTGCGATCCAGGAAGCCGGGAACGTCTCCAGCGCCATCGGGCTCGTGGGACAGAACGCCTCGGTGGATCCGGACACGTTCGCGGGCGTGTGGGCCTTCAGTGGCACGTACGGCGCCTTCACGCCGCTGATGTACCTGCCGGCCCGCGTCTGGAGCCAGCAGAACCAGGACAGCAAGTTCCGCACGGGGGTCCTGAACATCCTGGCGGGGCACTCGGGCCCCGAGACCGCCGCCGATGCGCGCACGCACTTCGGCATCTTCTCGCCGCAGGTGTGGAAGCTGTTCCCGCGCGATCAGGTCATCAACCTGAGCTTCTGGGACTACAACGACGTGGCGCCCGGCTACTTCGCCGCCGCCGAGATCGCCGCCCGTGAGAAGAAGGTGGGGGTCATCATCGTCGAGGTGGCGCGGCCCGACTTCCGCGTGGCCGATCGCAGCCGGTTCGCCGACACCGACGTCCGCGCCGCCGCCAAGGGTCTGTACGTCATCCGCGACTTCGCGCCGGGCCAGCCGCGACATGGGTACGTCGTCGCCCAGGGCTCGAGCTCGACGTTCAATCTGGTCAGCATACTGCCGCGCCTGGAGCAGGCCGGCATCAACGTCAAGGTGATCGCGGCGATCAGCGAGGAGCTGTTCGACCGGCAGCCGGAGGCCTACCGGAACGCCGTGCTGCCGCCCGAGGCGCGTCAGGACCTCATGTTCGTCAGCACCGGCACGCGCCGCATGTGGCCGCTGCGCAACGTCGGCTCCCTGACCGACGCGTATTCGCTCACCGCGGACCAGGAGAACGTGTGGCTGACCGGCGGGCTGGAAGCCGACGTGATCGCCGAGGCCCATCTGGATGCGGACTCGGTCTTCGCCGGCGTCCAGCGCTTCGCCCGTGAGCGCCAGCAGCGTCTGAGCTCCCAGCGCTCCTTGCTCGATACCCTGGGGTAACGCGCGAGGGCGCGTCGTTCGGTAGGAGGTAGGCCCCAGGCCGCTCCTGACGTACGGCCGGGAGATGTAGAGCAGTGACGGAGTGGCGGGCAGCCGGGCTCGTGGGCGACGGCGTTCGCTACCGGTCCGCCGCCGGGCGAGGGGTCCTGCTCGCGACGATCCTCGGCTCCGGGCTCGTCACGCTCGACGCGACGGTGGTCAACGTCGCGCTCCCGGAGATCGCCGCGGAGCTCGGCGCCGACTTCACAGCCCTCCAGTGGACGGTCAACGCCTACGCGCTGACCCAGGCCGCGTTCCTCCTGCTGGGCGGCGCGCTGGGTGACCGATATGGTCACCGGCGGCTCTTCACCCTCGGCGTTATCTGGTTCGCGGTGGCGTCGATGCTCTGCGGGGCCGCACCGACCACGGACGTGCTGGTCGCGACGCGGGCGCTGCAGGGGCTCGGCGCGGCGCTGCTCACGCCGGCCAGTCTCGCCATCATCGAGGCCACGTTCCATCCCGACGACCGCTCGGCGGCGATCGGCGCCTGGTCCGGTCTCGGCGGACTGCTGACCGCGCTGGGGCCGTTCGTCGGTGGCTATCTGACCGCGGCGGTGACCTGGCGTCTCATCTTCTTCATCAACGTGCCCTTCACGGTGGTGGCAGTCTGGGCCGCGTTCCGCTACGTGCCGGGCCTCGGCGAGGCGAAGCCGCGAGCGAGGCTGGACTACGCCGGCGCGGTGCTCTCCGCTGTTGGCCTGGGCGGGGTCGTCTACGCGCTGACCGCGGGGTCCGCCGCCGGCTGGTGGTCACCGATTGCCCTGGCCGCTGGTCTTGCCGGCGTCGTCGCGTTGGGGCTGCTGGTCCTCGTCGAGCGCACCCATGCCGACCCGCTCGTTGTCTTGAGCCTGTTCCGGGTCCACCAGTTCACCGCGGCCAACGTCGTCACGTTCGTCGTCTACGCGGCGCTCGGCGGGGCGCTCTTCCTGCTTCCGATCCAGCTGCAGCGGGTCGTGGGGCTCTCGCCACTGGAGTCGGGCACCGCGCTGATCCCGATGACGATCGTGATGCTCCTCCTGTCGTCGGCGGCAGGCCGGCTGGCGGTGCGCGTGGGCCCTCGCGTGCCGATGACCGTGGGCCCGCTGATCGCGGCCGTCGGTCTTGCCCTCCTCGTCCGCGTGACGCCCGAAGGCAGCTATCTCACCACGACGTTCCCGGCGGTGGTGGTGTTCGGGCTGGGGCTGTCGGTGACAGTGGCGCCCTTGACCTGGACCGTGCTGCAGGCGGCCGGTCCGGCCCACGCCGGAGTGGCGTCCGCGATCAATAGCGTCGTGGCTCGGGCGGCGACCGCGGTCGCCGTCGGCACCTTGCCGGTTGCGGCCGGGATCGCCGGCGCCGCGGCGCTTGAGCCCGAGGTGTTTGCCGACGGGTTCCGCCGCGCCATGTGGATCGCCGCCGCACTCGTGGCCGCCGGCGGCGTGCTCAGCTTCGCGACGATCCGCTCCGCTGCCACCGAGCGCCGAGAGCCCGGTCCCGAGGTGGCCCAGCCCGCGAGCTGTCCACTCCAGGCACCGCCTGTAACGACCTTTCGCGCGCCGAGGGGCCAGGTCTGACCAACCATACAACCGGGTGGATCGCGCGGTGGCCCGCAGCGCTTCCGTTGGTGGCGATCGGCTCGAGAATCCTCTTCTGGAACACTCGCTCGCACTTCTAAGATCGAAGAGCTGTGGCTATGGGTAACACGCAGAAGCTCGGGGTTGCTGGCGCCTGGCTGATCACGATGGCCATGGTCGCCCCGGCCTGGGGCGAGCCAGGGTCCCTGCTCGCACTCGCGAGTGTCCGCTCCCTCGTCGACGTCCCCGTCAGAGTGGCGCCCCAACGCCCGACACTCGAGGTCCTCGTGCCCAATCACTTCGAGGCGCTGACCGCCGAGTCACCGGTACCGGCGCCCGCGGACCCGAATCTGCCGCAGCTCAGGACCTCGCTGTATGACAAGGAGCCAAAGGACCTGCGCCTGATCGTGACGGACGGGGACCGCCCGCGCCTGATGGAGTTCAAGGCCGCCGTCACCTGGCATCCGCTCACCGCGAAGCTGAGCGCGTTCGGACAGCTCCCGTACGTTTTGACGAATCTGCCCGACGGAAACGGCACCTTCGACGGCTCCGAGCCCGCGTCGCTGGGGATCAAGGGCGAGGCGGAGGGCTTTGAGGCTGGCGTGCAGTACCGTTCCGTGGGCAAGCGGCTCGAGCGGCTCGTCGGCGGGCCACCGTCGCTCAAGGACCGGGAGGGCTACGAGCTGTGGGCGGCGCAGCGCATGGGGCTGTTCAAGCTCCGGATCTCCGACTCTGAGCTGACGGACAACGTCGACCGCAACCCGGCGCTGCCCCGAATCACCCGGGACCAGAACGCAGTCACCGCCGGGCTGGCCGTCCCCGAGTGGCCGGTGCTCGAGATGACCTACGCCGCCGGCGACTCGACGCGCCTGCGGCTGACGCCGCAGGGACGTGACGGCGAGCGCGAGCGGTACGACTTCGACAGCCTCACGGGGTCCGCGTACTACTACGGCGGGCCGTGGTGGGAGGTCGCGGCGTCCTCGACGATCGCGCAGAGCCGCCACGCGGTGCGCACCCACGACGAGACCACGACCACGTCGCAGGATCTCAGCCTCACGCTGCGCCTGCTCGATTCGCTCACCGCGGTCCCGGTGGTCAGCTTCAGCCAGGAGCACTACGTCCAGTCGGCCGTCCGGAGCGATACCGGAACGGCGGGGCTCACGCTGTTCTACGTGCCGCCGACGAGGGGCTGGTCGGTGTCCACGTACGGCGGCTACACGTCGACCCGCACCAGCGACAGCTCGATCGACGGGCGCAGCGTCAGTCTCACCGGCGCCCTGACCTACGCCCTCGGGCAGTGGCTGCCGAAGCGCTCCACGGTGTCCGTCGAGTGCGGCTACGATCGCTACGTCGACGGCGTCGTGCCCCAGAGCTCCTCGAGCGCGATTTCCGGCTTCGTCCTCCTCCGCATCGCGGGGTTCTGAACCACCGCCGCCCGGCCGCCCGGGACGCCGATTGCCGGCGGTCCGATCGGCCCCGATAGGCGATCTCCACGGCGTGCGTTACTATCCGCTCATGTCGCCCTCAGCATGGACCGAGAGGCTCGTCGTCTCCCTCCGCACGATCCCGCGCCTGGCGATCTGCACCGTCGTCTGTGCCGTCCTGGCGGCCGGCACGGGGGGAACGCCGTCCGCGGCCGCACCCGATCCGGCCCGGCCCGGCCCGCCGACACCCAGGCCGCGCTCGGAGCGCACGGTCGACTCGCTGTCGGTGGTGAAGCTCCGCAGTCGCGCGTTCCTCGATGCACGCTCCCGGGCCACGCTGGGCCCCGAGCGGGAGGGCACCGGGGTCGTCCTCGACAGCGAGGGGCTCGTCCTCACGATCGGCTACCTGATCCTCGAGGCCGAGATGATCGAGCTCTCGACGGCGGACGGCACGGCCTTTCCGGCCACGGTCGTGGGGTACGACAGCGTCACCGGCTTCGGGCTCGTTCGGTCGCTGCGGAAGCTGCCGATCACCCCGGTCAAGCTCGGGCAGTCCGGCCCCCTGGCGGTCCGCGAGCGCGTGCTCATCGTGGGCTTCGACGGCGTGGCGCCGGCGGTGGTGGTGTCCCGCCGCCAGTTCGTCGGGTTCTGGGAGTACCTGCTCGACGACGCGATCTACACGGCGCCTGCCACGGTGAACTGGAGCGGCGCCGCCCTGCTCGATCAGGAGGGGAAGCTGCTGGGGATCGGCTCGCTCTCCGTGAACGACGCGATGGGGTCCGAGAACCAGGTGCCCGGCAACATGTTCGTCCCGATCGACCTGCTGAAGAAGACCCTGCTCAGCGATCTCGTGGCGAAGGGTAAGTCCTCGGCACAGCCCCGCCCGTGGCTCGGGGTCCAGACGCAGGACGTCCACGGCAACGTGATCGTGACGCGCGTGACACCGGACGGGCCCGCCGAGGCGGCCGCCCTCCGGCCGGGGGACGTCATCGTCACGCTCGGGGGCGACGTCGTGAAGGGCCAGGCCGACTTCTACACGCGGCTCTGGTCACGCGGCCCTGCCGGCGTCGAGATTCCGCTCGAGGTGCTGCGGGCCGGCAAGATCCAGAACGTCACCGTGCGCTCGGCCGACCGCGACCGCTACTACCGCATCCGGCCGACCTACTGAGGGTCGCGGGTCGCCCCGCGGCATCGCGTCGATTTGACGGGTGCCGCGCTCGGGACCACCATGGTCTCGTAGGTAGTGATCCATGCCCGTGCAGGTCAGCGTTGGTCCGCAGGTCCTCACGATCAATCACGGCGCCACCTTCGTCGTGAGTGACCTGCAGGGGGAGATCGCCGGCGACAGCCCCCAGGGCATGTTCAGCAACGACACGCGCTACGTCAGCTCCTATCGGCTCTACACGAACGGCGAGCGCTGCATCCTCCTGACCTCGGGCACCCCGACGTACTACCTCGCCCGGATCTACATGACGAATCAGACCTTCGCGACGGAGGACGGGCCGGTGGAGCAGGGGACGCTGGCGATCATCGTCACCCGGGCGGTCAGCGAGGGGCTCCACGAGGACGTGGACCTGACCAACCACGGCACGCGGCCCGTGAGGTTCAACCTCGAGGTCGCCGTGCGCTCGGATTTCGCCGACCTCTTCGAGGTCAAGAGTCGCCGCTTCGTGCGCCGAGGCCGCATCGTCACCGAGCTCCACGACGAGGGCACGGAGGTGCGGACCATCTACACCAACCGCGACTTCCGTCGTGAGCTGCGCTCTCGCGTCCTGAAGAGCAGCTCGCTGCCCGTCTACGCCAACGGTCGCGCGACGTTCGAGGTGGCCCTGGATCCGGGGAGTACCTGGCACACCTGCACGGACTATCACTTCCTGGACGGCGCGGCGGCGGCGGGCTGGTCGGCGCGCAGCTGCGCCGACGGGTTCGCGCACGACGACTACGACGAGACCCAGCGTCGGTGGCTCGAGCATGCGACCAGCCTCACCTCCGAGAACGAGGAGATCTACCGCTTCTATCGGCAGTCGGTGGAGGACATGGGCGCGCTCCGCCTGTACGAGCACGACGTCGCTCCGGACACCTGGGTTCCGGCGGCGGGTGCGCCGTGGTTCGTGGCCTTGTTCGGGCGCGATAGCCTCATCGCGAGCCTGCAGAACATGCTGGTGAGCCCGGGTTTCGCGCGGGGCGCCCTGCGAACGCTCGCGCGCTACCAGGCGACGGCGATCGACGATTGGCGGGACGCGGAGCCTGGCAAGATCCTGCACGAGCTGCGCGTCGGCGAGCTGGCGCACTTCCACCGTGTGCCCCACACGCCTTACTACGGCACGGCCGACGCCACGCCGCTCTACCTGATCGCGCTGCACGAGGCCTGGCGCTGGCTGGGCGACGCGGCGCTCCTGCGCGAGTACCGCGACGTCGCGCTGCGATGCCTCGAGTGGATCGATCGCTACGGCGACCTCGACGGGGACGGGTTCCAGGAGTACCGGACCCGCTCGCCGGAGGGTTACGACAACATGGGCTGGAAGGACTCGGGCGACGCCGTCGTCTATCCGGACGGCCGGCTGGTCCGCCAGCCGAAGGCGCTCTGCGAGCTGCAGGGCTACGTCTTCGACGCCTGGCTCCGCATGGCCGAGGTCTTCGACGAGCTCGGCGAGCGGGAGCGCGCCACCGAGCTGCGGCGTCGGGCCGCCGAGCTGCGGCAGCGCTTCGAGGCGGCGTTCTGGTGCGAGGACATCGGTTCCTACGCGTTCTGTCTCGATCCGGCCAAGACGCCCGTCCGCACGGTGACCTCCAACGCCGGGCATCTCCTGTGGAGCGGAATCGCGCGCCCCGAGCGCGCCGAGCGCGTGGTGCGACGTCTCCTCGAGCCCGACATGTGGACGGGTCTCGGGATCCGGACCCTGAGCGCCGCGACGCTGGCCTACAATCCGTTCTCCTACCAGCGGGGCTCGGTGTGGCCACACGACAACGGGATCATCGCGCTCGGTTTCAAGCGGTACGGGTTCGCCGCGGAGGCGGCGCGCGTCGCCCGCGGCATCTCGGAGGCGGCCAGTCACTTCGCGGGCCACCGCCTGCCGGAGCTGTACGCGGGGGCCGCGCCGCAGCCGGGCGGTTTCCCGGTCCAATACCTCGGCGCCAACGTGCCTCAGGCGTGGGCGGCCGGCAGTATCTTCCATCTGCTACAGGCGATCCTCGGCCTCCAGGCCGACGCCCCGCGCGGGCGGCTCTACGTCGACCCCGAGCTCCCGCGGTGGCTGCCCGAGCTCACCCTGCACGGCCTAGCCATCGGCGACGCGAGCGTCGATCTTCAGTTTCGTCGGGTCGACGACCGATGCCAGTGGGACGCGACGGTTCGACGCGGACACGTTGACGTCAGCAAAGAAGCGTGGGGTCCCGCGCAGTTACCGATCAGCGCCTGAAGGCCGCCTCGGCCGGCGTATTTCCCTTGCCGCGCGGGGTGGCAGAGCCCGATGATGCTGACATGGTCCACACCGTGCCCTTCCGCCTCGTCGCGCTGCTGCTCGCCACTGTCCTGATGGTCGTCGTGGGGGCACCAGCCCCGGCGAATGCGATGGACCCGACGACGATCCTGGCGATCGCCGGTGCGGCCGCGGCAGGCATCGTGCTCGTGGCGTATCTCGTCGTCGCGAACTCGGAGGGCGACAAGGGCGGTGCCGGTAGCAGCCAGCGGGTCCTCTGGATGGCTTGCTCGTCGGAGGAAGGCTGTTCGCCCATTCCCGAGGAGACCGCCAGCGCTCTCATGCGGCAGTCGGCCGACGGGGCGTCGACCGTCGACGGTGTCGCTGCGGACGGGCTCTCGACGGCCGCGAAGAAGACCGAGGGGCCCTAGCCCCGCTCAGTCGGCGGTCAGCGGCAGGGGGACCGCACGGCGATAGGCGCTCGACTGCAGCGCCGCCGAGATCACCTCCTGCACGTCACGCCCCACCTCGGCCCCACACAGCTCGGTCAGCTCGCAGCCATCGCGTAGCCGTGCGAGGAAGTGGGTCGGTCCGTCGCGCTGGTCGGGCGGCAGCGGCGGCGGCTCGAGGATCCGGCTCCCCGACGGCGTGACGAGCTGCACCCGGCCGCTCTCCACGCGCTGACCCTCACGCGTCATCCGGGGCTGCAGGACCAGCAACGTTCCGCGCTCGCCGTAGACGATCATCCCGAAGGCTGGCTCGCCGCCGATCTGCGTCCAGCTCGCCTCCAGCAGCCCCACGGCGCGCGGGTACGAGAGGACGGCCACCGCATTGTCCTCGGCGACGAGGTCCGCCTTGCGCGGGGGCGGGGAGACGGCGGTCACGCGCTGCGGTTGGCCGAGCAGGAGCCGGCACAGCACGGCACCGTAGCCGCAGTAGTCGACGAGGGCACCGCCGCCGTTGCGCTTGGGATCGTAGAGCCACTCGCTGAACTGCGGCGAGCACCCGAACTCGCGGGGGCCTGCGTGGCCGCCCCGGTGGCTGAGCTGGACCGGCTCGCCGACCGCGCCCTCGAGCGCCAGCGCCAGGCCGTAGCGGAGCGCCGGACGCCAGGCGGTGGGCCAGTTCACCATGACCGGGATCCCCGAGCGCCGGCTCGCCGTCAGCAACGCCTCGGCCCCCGGCAGGTCGGCGGCCATCGGCTTCTCGATCATGACCGGCAGCCGCTGCCCGAGCGCGCGCACACCCAGCTCGGCCGAGGTGCGGTTGTCGGAGAAGACGAGCACCGCGTCGAGGTCGCGGCGCTCCAGCAGATCGTCGAAGGTCGGGTGGACGGCGGCGTCGGGGTAGAGGCCCCCGAAGCGCTCGCGCAGCTGCGCGTCGGGCTCGGCCACTGCCACGAGGCGCCCGAGCTCGCCGGTCATCAGGGCGGCGAGATTGGGCCAGACGTGGTCGTGACTGAGGCCGAGGACGCCGACGTTCAGGCGGGCCATTGGCTCAGCGCCCCTGTCCCACGAGCCAGTCCCAGGTCCGGCCCGCCAGCGTGACCGACAGCTCGACGTCTTCCTCCAGCAGGTACCGTGCGGCCACGAGCGCGCGCGCCGCCTCGCGCACGCGTTCCAGGTAGACCTCGCGCGAGGGGTAGCGCTCCTCGATCGAGGGCCGCGGATCGCCCGATTCCTCGCGCTCGCGCCGGGTGCGCACGAACGGCAGGGTCGCGCCCGCGAACACCAGGAGCTGCTCCGCGCCGCCGGTGTCCGGATGGCGGAGGGTCCAGCCGGTGTGGCTCGCGAGCGGGATCTGGACCTCGGGGAGGACGATGCCCGCGACCTCGTTGCCGTCGTCGTCCACGGCCGAGACGAGCGAGCCGAACCTCGGTCCCTCGCGCGGCGGCGCCTGGCCCATCACGCGCAGCTCGGCGTCGGCACCGAAGTCGAGGCGTCGAGGCCGCGCGTGGTGACGGGGGAAGCACGCGTCGGGGACCCGTCCGAACACCTTGACCAGCGACTCGGGCGGTACCGCGGTCCCGTCGCCGACCCTCGGGTGACGGCTCGGCGGTGGCTCGACGCCCTCGGTGACCCACGCGTCGAGGTGGACCAGACAGGCCCGGAGCAGGCGCCCGTAGTTGAGCGTCCCGCGCAGATTCTGGGAGCGCTCGTTCCAGCCTGACGGGTCGGCGGCGATGGGCGTCGTGTCCGTCGGGGGCCAGATGCCGAGGCCGTGCTCGGTGCCGGCGAAGTGGTAGACGCGCGTGTGGGGGCCGAGGACGACGTCGCGCAGGCCGTCGGGATCGGTGTGGACGAGCGAGGCGTCGCCGCGGTGGTACTCGGCCGCGGTGTTCGTGTAGAAGACCTTGAGGTGGCTGCCGCGCGCCTGCAGCCGGGCGTGCAGCGCGTCGGTGACCCCGCTGACCTGGTCGGTGGTCGGGACGTCGGCCGAGGGGAAGACGTGGGCCATCATCTGCGGCCGGTCCTTCGAGTTCTGGCCGAAGCGCTGGTTGAACTCGCCCCGCATGCCGCCCGCCACGTTGGCGATGATCCCGTCGAAGGCCTCGCGGCCCTGCTCGTCGAGGTTCAGGTCCCAGTAGACGAGCGTGCGCAGGAAGCGGCCCGTCTGGGAGCGGCCGTAGGCGTACGCCCACCGCAGGGTGCCGGCCGCGGGACTGCTCGGGTCGTGCTTGAGCCAGGACACCGCGTCTCGCACCGCCGCCAGGCTCAGGCCGAGGACGGGCGCCCCAACCGCGGTGTAGGCGACCTGGTAGAGACGGCCTCGCTCGAAGCCCCCCTGCAGCCAGACGTAGCGAGGGTCGGCCACCACGCGGCCGTCGGCGACACGGGCGAAGCGCCACTGCGACCGCGCGATCGTCTGCGGCTCGCCGTCGAGCTGGTCCCGCACCAGCAACGTCGCGTTGGGTTCCTCGAGGTCGGCGGCGGGGTAGGCGAGGTGGCCGCGGTCCGAGAGCAGGAAGTGGGGGACCGGCTCGGGCGCCTGGAGGTTCACGTACACGCGGCCGCGCAGCGACCGGCTGTCGGCACCGCGCGCCTCTGGCGCGTAGAGCCGGAAGAGCCCTGGGAGCTCCGGCACGTCGCACTGCCAGCCGCAGGAGATGACCGTGAAGCCGCGCCGCATGAGGAAGCCGTCGCCGCTGTCGATGGGCGGGTCGGCCTCGGAGCCGGGGCCGAACACCGGCCGCGTGGCGTGGTTGAAGTTCGGCACGGTCACGGTGTTGCCGCGGTTGACCACGTCGAGGATGACTCGGCCGTTGCCGCGGGTGCGCTCGACGGGCAGCAGGATCGACACGTCGGCCGCGAACTCTACGCGCCCGGCGCGGTTCCGGGGCGCCCGTTCGATGTCCGTGATCCGGGAGTTCGCGGGGTGGGTCGGGTCGACGTCGAGGCGGATCCGGCCCTTCAGCTCCTCGTAGGGGCCGACGTCGCCGAAGGCTCGGCCGTCGGCGAGCGGACGGCGGAATCCGAGGTCGAAATGGGTGACCGGCATCGTTACCGAACAGTCTACTCGACCTCGCGGTAGCCTAGGGGCTCCAAGGAGGGGGCATGCGACTCTCGGGCAAGACGGCGCTGGTGACGGGGGCGCAGCAGGGCATCGGACGTGCCATCGCGGTCGCGCTGGCACGCGACGGCGCCAATGTGGCGGTCAATTTCCTCGACGACGAGGCCGCGGCGGCACGCGTCGCGGACGAGGTCCGCGCGCAGGGCGGCCAGGCCGTGCTCCTGCACGGCAACGTCGCCCGCCCGGCCGACGTCGATGCCATGGTGGCCACGCTCGTGCAGAAGCTCGGGCCGCCGGACGTCGTGATCAACAACGCGGGCGTCTTCCCCCGCGTCGCCTTCCTGGACATGACGGAGGCCGACTGGGATCACGTCCTCGGCGTGAACCTCAAGGGCAGCTTCCTCACCGCCCAGGCCGGCGCCCGCGCGATGGTCGCCGCCGGCCGGGCCGGGGCGATCGTGAACATCTCCTCCTCGGCCGTGCGCGGCGACCCGCGCGGCGTGCACTACTCCTCGAGCAAGGCCGGCGTCATCGGTCTCACGCGGGCGATGGCGCTCGCGCTGGCCCCGCACCGGATCCGGGTGAACGCCATCGCGCCCGGCACCACGGACACCGCTCAGCCGCGCTACGGGAACACCGAGGAGCAGCTGGCGGCCCGCGTCCGCGACACGCCGTTCGGGCGCATGGCCGAGCCGGACGAGATCGCCCGCGTCGCGGTGTTCCTCGCGACCGAGGAGGCGGCGTGGATCAGCGGCGAGGTCATCCACGTCAACGCGGGGGCGTACATGGCGTGAGCGCGCGGCGCCTTGATTCGTCCGCGCGGGGCGGCTAAGCTCACCTCACTCTTTCCCTGGAGCACACCGGCCCGGCTCGTTGGAGAGTGGTATGCGTCCACGCGCTCGCTCGGCTCGCTCGCTCCTTCCGCTCCTGCTGCTGACGCTCGTCGCGGCCGGCCCGGTCTCGGCCCAGCCCGCGGGCACGATGACGTGGGGCGCGCACGTCACGCTCGCCACGCGGTGGCTCGACACCTCGGAGACCGAGTCCGAGATCACCCCGTTCATGATCCTCTACGCCCTGCACGACGCGCTGGTGAAGCCGATGCCCGGCAACCTCAACGCGCCCAGCCTGGCCGAGTCGTGGACGATGTCGAAGGACGGGCGGACCTGGGAGTTCGTCCTCCGCAAGGGCGTGCGCTTCCACAACGGCGAGCCCGTCACGGCCGACGACGTGAAGTTCTCCTTCGACCGCTACAAGGGCGGGGCGGCCAGCCTGTTCCGGGAGCGGGTCCGCGAGGTCCAGGTGGTCGACCCCGGCCGCGTGCGGTTCGTGCTCAAGGAGCCGTGGCCGGACTTCATGACCTTCTACGGCACCAGCGCGTCGGGCGCAGCGTGGGTCGTGCCGAAGAAGTACGTCGAGAAGGTCGGCGAGGACGGCTTCCGCAAGGCACCGATCGGGGCCGGCCCTTACAAGTTCGTGAGCTTCCAGCCGGGGATCGAGCTCGTCCTCGAGGCGTTCGAGGGATACTGGCGCAAGACGCCGCACGTCAAGCGGCTGGTCATCCGCAGCATCCCCGACGAGTCGACGCGGGCGGCCGCGCTCAAGCGCGGCGACGTCGACGTCGTCTACTTCATCAACGGCCCGATCGCCGACGACGTGCGTCGCACGCCCGGCCTCACGCTGGCCGCGACGCGCACGAACGGCGTGCTGTGGATCGAGTTCCCCGAGCAGTGGACCCCCGGCTCGCCGTGGGCCGATCCCCGCGTGCGGCTGGCGGCGAGCATGGCCATCGATCGCCAGGCCATCAACGAGGCGGAGTCGCTCGGCTTCTCGCGCCCGACGGGCAACATCGTGCCGCGCCACCAGGAGTTCGCCCTGGTCATCGAACCGCCCGCGTACGATCCCAAGCGCGCGCGGGCGCTGCTCGCCGAGGCCGGCCACCCGAACGGCTTCGACGCCGGCGAGTTCACGCCGTACCCGCCCTACACGGGGATGGGGGAGGCGATCGTCAACTACTTCGGGGCCGTGGGGATCCGGATGCGCCTGCGCACGATGGAGCGGGCGGCGTTCCTCTCCGCCTGGCGCGACAAGAAGCTGCGGGGCGTCTTCGTGGGCGCCACCGGCTCGGCCGGCAACGCCTCGACGCGGATCGAGCCCTTCGCGACCACCAAAGGCATCAACGCCTACGGCGTGCTCCCGGACGTCGAGGGACTGTTCCAGCGCCAGATCCAGGAGATGGACCGCAAGAAGCGCGAGGAGATGCTGCACCAGATGCAGCGCATCCTGGCCGAGCGCACGATCTTCGCGCCGATCTGGGAGAACGGCTTCATCCGGGCCTACGGGCCCCGCGTCGAGGAGGCCGGCCTCACCCTGATCCAGGCCTTCCCGTACTCAGGCCCGCTCGAGGACGTGAAGCTCAAGAAGCCCTGATTCGCCAGGAGGAGGCGGCGACGGGCCGGATAGGCTACACTTCGCGTCGGCGGCCCTGAACGATGCCTGAGACCTCCGCCGCACCCGAGCCGCACGTCCTGATCGAGGCGTACTACGACGCAGGCTGGACGGACGGCCTGCCGGTCGTGCCCCCCACCGAGGCCTCCGTCGCCACGATGCTGTCGGCCACCGGCCTGAAGGGCCACGAGGTCCTGGGCGAGATTCCCGGCCGCAACACCGTGGTCATCGCCGACAAGGTCGCCATCAACGCGGTGCTGGCCGGGTGCCGGCCTGAGTACGCGCCGGTCGTCGTGGCGGCCCTGCGGGCACTCTGCCGGCCGGAGTTCGCCTATCACGGGCCGGCCAGCAGCACCGGCGGCTCCGCCATGGTGCTCATCGTCAACGGCCCGATCGCGCGCCGCCTGGAGATCAACAGCGGCAACAACGCGCTGGGGCAGGGGCATCGCCCCAACGCGACGATCGGGCGCGCCGTGCGTCTGTCGATGATGAACGTGATGAACACACGGCCGGGCTTCCTCGACCGGGCGACCCTGGGTAACCCCGGCAAGTACTCCCTCTGCTTCGCGGAGCACGAGCTGGACCATCCATGGGAGCCGTTTCACACCACGCGCGGGTTCGCGGCCGAGGACAGCACCGTCACGGTCTACGCCTCCAACAGCCTGTATCAGGTCTACAACCAGCTGGCGGCGACGCCGGAGCCGTTACTGACCTGCATCGCCGACACGCTCGGCAACCTGGGCTCGCCGAACCTCAAGGGCTTCAACGAGTCGCTCGTGATCTTCGCCGGCGAGCACACCGAGATCATGAAATCGAACGGATGGGGTCGCCGCCGCGTGCAGGAGTTCCTGGTCGAGCACACACGGCGCCGCGTCGCCGACCTCAAGCGGGCGGCACGGCTCCCGGGGCCCATCGCCGAGACCGACGAGACGACCTGGCGCTACGTGTTCGAGGCGCCGGAAGACATCCTCATCGTCTGCGCGGGCGGGCGCGCGGGCAGCTGGTCGGCGTGCCTACCCGGCTGGGGCAAGAAATGGACCCGCAGCGTGACCGAACGGATCGTCGAGGGATAGAGACGATGAAGCTGTTCGATCCGACGATGCCTCCCGCCGCTCGCGCGATGGCCTTGGCGCCGCGGCCCGCGGGCCTGGCGGGGCTGCGGCTCGGCTTGGTGGACAACACCAAGTTCAACTCGGACACCCTGCTGCGGAAGCTGGCCGAGCGGCTCGAGCGGCGCCACGGCACCCGGGTGACGGTCACGCGCCGGAAGCGCTCGCCGAGCCACGAGATCGACGAGAACGACATCAAGACGCTGCGCAGCCAGGCCGACCTCGTCGTCTCCGGCATCGGCGACTGAGGGTCGTGCAGCTCGAGCAGTGTGCTCGACGCGATCCTGATGGAAGAGCAAGGCGTCCCCGCCATCGCCGTGGTGACGACGCCGTTTCGGAACACGGGTGAGGCGATGGCGGCGAGCTGGGGTAAGCCCGGCTATCCGTTCCTGGACACACCGCATCCCATCGCCAACCTCACCGAGGTGGACCTGGACAAGCGGGCGGACGAGCTGGCCGAGGCGTGTGAGCGGTGGTTGAACGCAGCGGTGTGACTGGAGAGGAACGATGCCTTACGACCTGATCGTCAAGAACGGCATGATCGTGGACGGGACCGGGTTCTCGCGCTACCGCGCGGACGTCGGAGTCAAGGACGGCCGGATCGCCGAGATCGGGCGCATCCGGGCCACCGCGGAGACGACCATCGACGCCGACGGGTTGTTCGTCGCGCCGGGGATCATCGACCTCCACACCCACTACGACGCGCAGCCGTTCTGGGATCGGCTGTGTACCTCCTCGATCTGGCACGGCGTCACCACCGTGCTGACCGGCAACTGCGGCCTGACGCTGGCGCCGCTCCGGCCCGAGCACCGCGAGCCGATGCTGGCGACCTTCTGCTGCGTCGAGGACCTGCCGCTGCGCTCGCTGGCCGGCGTGCTGCCGTGGACCTGGGAGTCGTTCGACGACTACCTGAAGGCCATCGACATCGGCCTCGGCCTGAACATGATGCCGCTGGTCGGCCACATCCCGCTGCGCCTCAGCGCCATGGGGCAGGCCGCGTGGGACCGCGCCGCCACCGAGGACGAGATCGGCGCGATGCAGGACATGCTCCGCGCGGCCATGGACGCGGGTGCGTGGGGCTGGAGCACCACGAACTCGCCGACCCACGCCGGCACCAAGGGCGAGCCGGTGCCGAGCCGGCTGGCCGCCGACGCCGAGCGGGTGGCGCTCGGCCGCGCGATGGGCGAGTTCAACCGGGGGATCAGCGAGATCCTGCCGCCGTCGATCACGCAGCCCGACGAGGCGGACCGCCAGCACCTGATCGACGTCGCCCGGGCGAGCGGGCGGCCCGTGTTCTTCCTGGTCTTCGACGCGCAGTCCCGGAGCTGGGTCGAGCCGGCGACGCAGCAGGGCGCCCAGCTCACGGCCCTGCTCCGCGCGATCCCGTTCAACCCGCGCTTCACCCTCAAGAAGACGACGTTCTTCAGCAACCTGGACGTGTGGGACCTCGTGATGGCCAAGCCGTTCGAGGCCCGCCTGGCCACGCTGGCCGATCCCGCCAAGCGTCCGGAGCTGCGCGAGGCGGCGATGCAGCGCCAGCGTCGCCGGCCCGGCGTGCCGGGGCGATTCATCCCGTGGGCCTCGCTGGTCGTCAGCAAGGTCGCCCTGGCCACGAACCAGGGCCTGCAGGGGCGCAAGCTCACCCAGCTCGCCGAGCAGCAGGGCAAGCACGTCGCCGACGTCATGCTCGACCTCGCGGTCGAGGAGAAGCTCGAGACCGAGTTCCAGCTCCAGTCGCGGCCGCCGGAGAACGACGTCGCGCTGGCCGAGTACGTCCGCAGCGGCCACGCCCTGCCGTCGCAGTCGGACGCCGGGGCTCACCTGAACACGAACTACTGCACCGCCGGGGAATCGAGCTGGGTGCTCGGCGAGTGGGTCCGGGATCGCGGCCTGCTCACGCTCGAGGACGCCATCCGCCGGTACACGTTCCAGCCCGCCCGCATCATGGGGCTGACGGATCGCGGCCTCGTCCGCGAGGGCATGGCGGCGGACCTGATGGTGTTCGACCTGGCCCGCATCGGCGTGCGGGACGACGAGGTCTCGCGCGACGGCCCCGGCGGCACGCCGCGGCGCGTGCAGGGCGCCGAGGGCGTCCATCACGTGATCGTCAACGGCGAGGTGGTGCTGGAGCAGGGACGGCACAGCGGCGCGTTCCCGGGGCGGGTGCTCCGGGCCGGACGGCGCTGAGGGAGGCGACGATGAAGACCACCGCGAACGGGATCAACGTCAACTACACCCTCGACGGCCCCGCCGAGGCGCCGGTCGTCACGCTCAGCCACTCGCTGGCCGCCGACCTGACGATGTGGGACCCGCAGATGAAGGCGCTCACCGCGCGGTACCGGGTGCTGCGCTACGACACGCGGGGACACGGCGGGACGGATTCGCCCGTCGGCCCCTACACGCTGGAGCAGCTCGCCGAGGACGCCCGCGCGCTCCTGCAGACGCTCGGGATCACGAGGACGCACTGGATCGGCCTGTCGATGGGCGGGATGATCGGACAGACGCTGGCGTTGAGCTCGCCCGGCCTGTTCCTGAGCCTGGGGCTCTGCGATACGTCCAGCCGCATTCCGGCCGAGGCGAAGCCGGTCTGGCAGGAGCGCATCAAGACGGCGGAGACGCAGGGGATGGAGCCCATCGTCGAGCCGACGATCGGACGGTGGTTCACGGCGCCGTTCCGGGAGCAGCGCAAGGACGTCGTCGACCCGGTGCGCCAGCGCATCCGCTCCACCAACCCGCGCGGCTACGCCGGGTGCTGCGCCGCCATCTCCCAGCTCGACCTCACCGACAAGCTCCCCGCGATCAAGCTCCCCACGCTGATCGTCGTGGGCGAGGAGGACCAGGGAACGCCGGTCGCCGCCTCGCAGGCCATCCAGGCGAAGATCGCCGGCTCGCAGCTGGAGATCATCAAGTCCGCGTCCCACCTGTCGAACCTGGAGCAGCCCGAGGAGTTCACGCGGATCATCACGTCGTTCCTCACCCGTCTCGGCTGAGGATCCTCGCGAGGGCCCGCTCGAGCTCGCGCCCGGGCTCGGGCGGGGAGTCCGGGCAGCGCCACGCGACGTGGCCGTCGGGGCGCACGAGGACAGCCCCGTCCGGCCGCACGCCGTAGACGTCCGCCCACCGCTTCTCGGCGTCCTCGAGGTCCGCGCCGGCGCCGATCGTGAACGCCTCGAGCGGCGCCCCGAGCGCACGCGCGGCCGCGGTGGCGGCGTCGCGCCACGCGGGAGCCTCGACGCCCGCGAGCAGGACGAAGCGGTCACCGAACAGATCGATCGTCGACCGTCGCGTGCCCGCCCGCTCGAGCCAGACGTGGGGCGCACGGCCACCGGGCCGGCCGGTGGGGACGTAGTCCGTGACGGGATTCTCGACGACGGGGGCGGGCGTGCCGTCCGGGATGATCGCGGGGGACTCGTAGGCCGCGCCGAAGATCATCCCGAGCTCGTTGAGGAACTCCGGACGCGCCAGCGTGTCGGACGACGTTGCGGTCGACGTGGAGGGATCCCCACGACCCAGCGAGCGTGCGTTGGCCAGGCTCTGCTCGGTGATGGTACGACCGACCGGTCGCCGTTCCCGCTCGTACGAGGCGAGCAGCGACGGAGCGGCCCAGCCGTGGACAACCGCGGCCACCTTCCATGCAAGGTTGTGCACGTCCTGTACCCCAGTATTCAACCCGAAGCCGCCCGTGGGCGGCATGTGGTGCGCGGCGTCGCCGGCCAGGAAGACGCGACCGTCGCCGTAGCGCTCCGCGACCTGCGCGGCGGCGACCCAGGGGACGGCGCCGAGGATCTCGACCGCGAGGTCGGGCACGCCGGCGGCCTGGCGCACGATCGCCGCGCAGCGCTCGGGGGTGTACTCGTCGAGTGGTCCGTCGACGGGCAGATTGTTGACCAGGAAGCCCCACCGATTGGCCCCGTTGATCGTGAGAAAGGTGGCCTTCAGTCCCGGTTGCTCGATGAAGTACAGGGCGGCGGGACGATCGGCCGTCCACGGCGTGAGGTCGGCGTTCAGCAGCACGTTGATGCTGCGGTAGATGCCGGCCGTGCCGCGCATGGCGATGCCGAGCGTCTCCCGGACGCGGCTGCGCGCCCCATCGGCGGCGATCAGGTAGCGCGCCCGGACGGTGGCCTCGCCGCCGTCGCCGTGGAGGGTGGCGACGACGTGGTCGGCGTCCTGACGAAAATCGGTCAGCTCTGTGCCGAACCGGAGGCCTCCGGGGGCCAGGGACTCGGCGTGGGCGTGGAGCACCGGCTCGAGGTCGTCCTGCGCGCAGAGACACCGGAGCACGGGGCTGATCTGGAGCGCCTCGGGCCGGGAGCGCCACGGGACCCGCCGTTCCAGCTCCTCGCCTGTTAGGGACCGGGCCCACACGATGAAGCGTGACCGCTCGGGCGCCAGGCCGGCGGCTCGCACGGCGGACTCGACCCCTGACTGGCGGAGGATCTCCATGGTCCGCGCGTTGATGCCCCGGGCCTTGGGATGGATGGACGTCCCCGGGTGACGCTCGACGAGCAAGGACGTCACACCGAGGCGCGAGAGGAAGATGGACGCACTGAGCCCGACCGGGCCACCACCGGCGATGAGCACGTCGACGTCGCGCATCCCGGCCATCTTAGCCCGGCTGTGTTAGAGTCTGCGCTCCGAGGTGAACATGGATCCCGCCACCATCGTCATTCGCGACCTGGTCACTGGTCCCATCGCGCCCCGGCCGACGGCGGAGGGCTCGCCCAACACGCTGCACACCCGCGTCGCCGAGGTCGTCCAGAAGATGGGGCCGCCGCCGTGGTCGAAGCGGATCATCGCCGACGAACGCAACCTGGTGACCCTCATCGCGAGCGCGCCCGGCGGCGGCAACCGGCCCCATTGGCACCGCGAGTTCGACGAATGGTGGGTCGTCCTGGCCGGCCATCTGCAGTGGGAGCTCACGGGCGGCATCGTCGTCGACGCCGTCAAGGACGACATCGTCTGGGTGCCACGCGGGACCGTGCACCACATCCGCAACGTCGGCGCCGACCTGTCGCTGCGCCTGGCCGTCGCGATGCCGCCGGCGATGCACTACTTCCACCCCTGCGAGCAGTGCGGCTTCACCGACGACGGTCCCCGCGAGTGGTGCGCCTGATCGCCTGAGCGGCCCTCGACTTGCACGGTAGGTCCGTAGCGGTATTTCACGCCTCCAACGGGGGTGGCGCGCCATGCGCATGACGGGCAGGCGGAGCGACAATATCGAGGACCGACGCGGCATCGGCGTGCCGCTCGTCGCGGGGGGCGGCATCGGCACCATCCTCCTCGTGCTGGCGGCGCTCTTCTTCGGCATCGACCCCAGCGTGATCCTCCAGACGGATCAGGCCGGCCCACCGGCCCGCACCGCCGAGGCGCCCTCGACCTCACCGGGCCAGGACGAGATCCGCGACTTCGTCGCCGTCGTCCTCGCGGACACCGAGGACACCTGGGCCGACCTGTTCCGGCGGATGAACCGAGAGTACCAGGACCCCAGGCTCGTGCTCTTCACCGGGTCGGTCCAGTCGGCGTGCGGGATCGCCGGCGCCGCGGTCGGGCCGTTCTACTGCCCGGGCGACCGCAAGCTCTATCTCGACCTCGACTTCTTCAGCGAGTTACGGACGCGCTTCGGCGCGCCGGGCGACTTCGCCCAGGCGTACGTCATCGCCCACGAGGTCGGGCATCACGTGCAGACGCTGCTCGGCATCTCGGACCGCGTGGCGGCGACGCGTCAGCGTGCCGACCGGGCGACGGCGAACGCGCTCTCCGTCCGTCAAGAGCTCCAGGCCGACTGCTTCGCCGGCGTGTGGGCGCACCACGCGAACCGGTCTCGGCAGGTGCTGGAGGTCGGTGACCTCGAGGAGGCGTTGGGCGCGGCGGCCGCCATCGGCGACGACCGGCTGCAGCGCCAGGCCGCGGGTCGCGTCGCGCCCGAGTCGTTCACGCACGGCACCTCGGCTCAACGCGTCCGCTGGTTCCGCCGCGGCTTCGAGGCCGGGGCACCGAACCAGTGCGACACGTTCAACACCGACCGGGTGTAGGGCGCGTCGCGCAGGCAACGGGTCGTCCGTCGTCGAGAGGTGCCACGGCTTCGCCGGGGCGCCTCGAGCCTCCCTGGGGGGTTTGGGGGGCCCGTTCGAGGCCCCCCATCTCGGTTATCCCGGTCCAGCGCCCTGCGTGGAGACGTAGACCGCGTAGAGGGACTGGCTGGCCGCCATGAACAGGCGGTTGCGCTTGGGGCCGCCGAAGCAGAGGTTGCCGCAGACCTCGGGCAGACGGATGCGCCCGATCAGCTTGCCCTCCGGCGTCCACACGGTCACGCCGCTGTAGCCGACCGCCCGCCCCGCATTGCTCGAGCACCACAGGTTGCCGTCGACGTCGCAGCGCACGCCGTCCGGTCCGCACTTGATGCCGTCGACCATGAAGTCGGTGAAGATCTTCCGGTTCGTGGGCTTGTTGTCGGCGCCGACGTCGAAGACGTGCATGTCACGATTGCCGCCCGGCCCGGTGTCGCCGGGGCCGCGGCCGGTGCTGATCACGTAGAGCTTCTTGTAGTCCGGCGAGAAGGTGAGGCCGTTGGGATCCGGCACTTGGTCCTCGCCCACGACGAGGTCCACGCGGCCGCTCGGGTCCACGCGGTACACGCCGGTCGGTAGCTCCCGCTTCGCCTCGCCGATCTCCAGCGGCTGACCGAGCCGGGGCTTGAGGCGGCCGGCGCGGTTGCTCGGCCCGCCGGGCGCGTCGGGCGCACCCTCGTAGAGCTGGCCGCCGTACGGCGGGTCCGTGAACCAGTAGCTGCCGTCGGGGTGCGCCACCACGTCGTTCGGCGAGTTGAGTCGCTTGCCGGTGTACTTGTCGGCGATGAGGGTGACTGATCCGTCGTGCTCGTAGCGGACGACCCGCCGCGTGAGGTGCTCGCACGAGAGCTGGCGGCCCTGGAAGTCGAAGGTGTTGCCGTTGCTGTTGTTCGACGGCATGCGGAAGACGCTGACGCGGCCGTCGTCCTCCGACCACCGGAGCTGCCGGTTGTTTGGGATGTCGCTCCAGACTAGGTAGCGGCCCTGACCGCTCCACGCGGGCCCCTCGGACCACAGCGCGCCCGTCCAGAGCCGCTGGATCGGCGCGTTCGCCTGGCGCAGGCCGTTGAACATCGGGTCGATCGTGATCACGTCGGGGTCGGTGAAGTAGACGTTCGGCGGCGCGCCCGGCCCAAAGTCGCGGGGCGGGGTGGTGATCGTGCTCGGCGGCGCGGCCGGTGCGGGCGGGGCCTGGGCCGACGCGGCCACGGGAGCGACCGCGAGGGCCCCCGCGACGACGCCGAGGCCGGTGAGCAGCGAGCGCCGGGACAGCGCGCCGTCGTTGTCGGTCTCTACCTGGGCCATGACGACCTCCTCGATGAGGTTGGACGCGCCTCAGGCGCGCTCGTGCTCGATGACGACTCTCGTCACGTCGGGCGCCGCCCGTCGCAGGGCGGTCGTGAGCATCCCGCTCAGCATGTCGTCGGGGATCAGACACTCCTCGCAGGCGTCGGGGCGATGGCGGATGCGCACGACGGCCGTGCCGTCGCCCTGCACTGCGTCCACGCTGATGTCGAAGCCATCGGCATCGAAGCCGGGCCGGAATGGCTCGAGGACGGTGTCGAGTGCGTGTGGCATGACGCCTCCCGCCGGCCGCGCGGCGGCCGGGCACCGCGAGTATAGACGACCCGTGTCGGGCGGGTGCGGTAGTCTTCCCGCATGCCGACCTCCGCCCTCCAGGTGCTCGTGACGATGCCGTTCAGCGAGGCGCAGCTCGACCGCATGCGCGCCGTCTCGGACGACGTCCAGGTGACCCGCGCCACCCCAACCGCCGCCGACTACTCGGGGGTGGATGTGCTCTACGCGGGCGCGCCGCCGCGTGACCTGACGCGGGCGCCCCGGCTCAAGTGGGTCCAGCTCCACATGGCCGGGGTGGATGGGCTCGCCGAGCATCCGCTCTACACTCAGAGCGAGATCCCGCTCGTGACCGCCAGCGGCGTCCACGCGGCGACGATCGCGGAGTACGCGATCACGGTGCTGCTGGCGCTCGCCCACCGCGTGCCGCGAATGGTGGAGTGGAAGGGACGCGGCGCGTGGCCGCCGGACGAGCAGCGGTGGCCGCTCTTCGTGCCGAGCGAGATCCGGGACGCGACGCTCGGCATCATCGGCTACGGCAGCATCGGGCGCGAGCTGGCGCGGATGGCGAGGGCGGCCTTCGCGATGCGCGTGATCGCCTGCAAGCGCGACCCCTCGCAGCACCGCGACGCCGGCTACACGCTGCCGGGCACCGGGGATCCCGACGGGGTGCTGCCCGACGCCTGGGTGGGGCCGGACGGTCTGCCCGAGCTCCTCGCGCGGTCCGATGTCGTCGTCATGTGCGCGCCGCTGACCGCCCAGACCCGGAAGCTGATCGGTGCTAGGGAGCTCGGGCTGATGAAGCCCTCGGCCTATTTCATCAACGTGGGGCGCGGGGCCAGCGTGGACGAGACCGCGCTGGCCGAGGCGCTGGCCGCGCGCCGGATCGCCGGTGCCGCGGTGGACGTCTTCGCCCAAGAGCCGCCGAAGCCCGGTCATCCCCTCTTCGGGCTCGACGACGTGATCGTGTCGCCCCACGTGTCGGGCTTCCTGCCGAGCTACGACGACAAGTGCACCGACCTCTTCGCCGAAAACCTACAGAGGTACCTGGGCGGTCGGCCGCTCCTGAACGTCGTCGACCGCGCGCGGGGTTACTGAGGGCGGTGAGCGAGAGCGTCTTCCTCGACGAGCATCGCTACCTGAGCCTGGCAACCTACCGCCGCAACGGCGCTGAGGTGGCCACGCCGGTGTGGTTCGCCGCCGCCGCCAACCGGCTCTACGTCTTCACGGCCGGCGAGTCCGGCAAGGTGAAGCGCCTGCGTCAATCGTCGCGGGCCCGGGTCGCGCCGTGCGACGCGCGCGGACGGATTCGCGGGCCCTGGCGCGAGGCCACGGCGCGGCTCATCGAGGACGAGCGCTCGATCCGCCTGGCCAAGGGCGCGCTGCACGCGAAGTATGGCTGGCAGCTCGTGCTACTCGACTTCGGCGCCCGCCTCACCGGCCGGTTGCCGCGCCGAGCCTGGATCGAAATCGAGGTCTAGCGCCGGCCGTCGGAAAGGACCCATCTGCTTCGTTGGCGCCCTCGGCCGCGCGCTCGACGTACAGGGAGTACGCCTCGCGCGCGGCCTTCGGGCGCCGCCTCGCATCTGGCCCCTTTCCGACGGCCGGCGGCGAGCGCGGGCTGAGCGGCTGCGTCGTCAGATCAGGCTCGGGGTTGGGGGGAGGGCGCCGCGGACGCGGAGGTAGTCGGCGACGGTGTCGCCGTGGTCGAAGGAGAGGGAGTCCAGAGGGGGCAGGCGGTCGATCGGGATCCAGGCGATGGCGGAGGATTCGGCGTCCGGCTGGCCGGTCTGGGCGAGGGGCTCGATGACGAAGTCGAACGCGACGTTCTGCCGGTCCTCGCGGGGCCGGTTCGGGTTGGAGTTGATGCGCAGCAGCCCGATCACCCGGCCCGTCCACCCGGTCTCCTCGTAGAGCTCGCGCAGGACGCCCTCCGCGAGCGTCTCGCCGAGATCCAGGAAGCCGCCCGGCAGTCCCCAGGTGCCGCCCTGCTGGAGATGCTCGGCGCGTCGCACGAAGAGCAGCGCGCCGTCACGCTCGACGACCGCGTGCACGACGGCGTGGCGGAGCGACGCCCGGCCGCCATCCTCGAAGAGGCAGGTGAGCATCAGCGGAGGGCGGGGATCACCTCGTGGGTGAGGATCCGCAGCGTCCGCTGCATGCGCTCGAGCGAGAGGAGGCCGCCGGGGTTCAGCTCAGCCACGAGACCCGTGAGCCCGAGATCGTCGCGGAGCGCCCCCAGCCGCTCGACGAGCGCGCCGGCGGTGCCGACGGCGACCCGTGTCTCGAGGATGTTCTCGTAGGTGAGCTGGGTGAGCTGGTCCAGCTTGGCCCGACGGCGGTCGGCGGGACCGGTGTCCCCGCGGCCCAGGCCCGAGCGGGTCAGCTCGGCGTGGCGCTGGAAGAAGTAGGTGAAGTTCTCGTACGGCTCCTCCACGGCCTCCTTCTGCGTCGGCGCCGCGTAGATCGGCATCCGCAGGCAGACGTCGCCCTCGCCGGGATGGCCGGCCTCCCGCCACGCCGCGCGATAGTCGGCGATGCGCAGCCGCAGCTCGGGGATGTCGAGATCACGCAGGCCGACGAACAGCGGCAGCCCGAGCCGCGCGACGACCGGGAACGTCTCCTTGGAGTTGGCTGCCATCCGGAGCGGCGGGTGGGGCAGCTGGTAGGGGCGTGGGCCGACCAGGACGTTGTCGAAGCGATAGTAGCGCCCGTGGTAGCTGAAGCGCTCGCCCTTCCAGGCCTGCAGGATGATCTCGAGGCACTCCTCGAAGCGTGCCTGGCTCTCGCCGTAGGGCACGCCGAGGATGTCGTAGGCCCGCGGCGAGCCGCTGCGCCCAATGCCGAACTCGAAGCGGCCCTCGCTGACCTGATCAACCGTCGCGGCCTCCTCGGCGATCCGGAGGGGATGGCCCAGGGGCAGGACCTGGACCGCCATGCCCACCCGGATCCGGCGGGTCCGGGCGGCGATGAAGCTCGCCAGCGCCAGCGGGGCCGAGCTCACCGAACGGATTGGATTGAAGTGGATCTCGCCCAGCCAGACGGCGTCGAGGCCCCACGCCTCCGCCGCCTCGGACAGCGCGAACGTCTCCTGCAGTGCGGCCAGGTCGGTGCCGCCCGGCCGCCGCTCCTCGAGGAAGATCCCGAACTGCATCGCGGGCCGACAATGCCTCAGTCGGGGACCGCTGTCAAAGGCGTGTGGTAGGCTCCCCGCGTGCCGGTGTCGATCGTCATCGTGGGCGGTGGGCTGATGGGCCTCAGCACGGCGTGGCACCTGCGCCGCGCCGAACCGGACGCCCGCGTCACCGTGCTCGAGCGCGCCACGCCGGGGGCCGCGGCCTCGGGCGCGAGCGCGGCCGGCGTGCGCGTGATGGGCCGCGACCCGGCGGAGCGCGCGCTGGCCTTCGCCAGCCTCACCCGCTGGCCGGAGCTCGACCGCGAGCTCGAGGGCGAGACGGGCTATCGGCGGGGTGGTGGTCTCCGGGTCGCCCTCGACGACGGCGCCTGGCGCGCGCTCCCGGCCTGGGTGGCCGAGCAGCGCGCCGACGGCGTGCCGGTCGACGTGATCGACGCCGCCTCGACGCTGCGGATCGCGCCGGGGCTGACGCCGGCCGCGCGCGGCGGGGTCTTCTGCGGCATGGACGGCCAGGCCGAGGCGCTGCCGACCGTGCTCGCCTTCGCGGCCGCGGCCCGCCGCTTGGGCGCGACGATCGAGCCGGGCGTGGGCGCCGAGGCCCTCGTGAGCGAGCGTGGACGGGTCGTGGCCGTGACGCGCACTGACGGCGTGCGCCAGCCGTGCGACGTCGCGGTCGTGGCGGCCGGCACCTGGAGCGCGCCGTTGCTGGCGCCGCTCGGTGTCGTGCTGCCGATCGAGACGCGCGCGCTCCAGATGCTGCTGACCGAGGCCATGCCAGCCGCCCTCGATCCGGTCGTCGGCGCCTTCGACCGCAAGCTGAGTCTCAAGCAGCTGAACACCGGCGCCTACCTCATCGGCGGCGGCTGGCCGGCGGACGTCGCCGACCGCGCCGGCAACGCGTGGGCGCTGCGCGACGACAGCGTCCAGGCGAGCCTGGCCGTCGCGCGCGAGGTCCATCCACCGACCGGGCGCTGCGCGCTCGCGCGTGGCTGGGCCGGGCTCGAGGCGTTCATGCCGGACGATCTGCCCGTGCTCGGCCCGGTCCCGGGCGTCGAGGGACTGCTCGTCGCCGCCGGCTTCTCCGGGCATGGTTTCGCGCTGAGTCCCATGGTGGGCGACGTGCTGGCGCGGCTCGCGCTGGGTCAGCCGGCACGGGACGAGCTGTGGCGCGGGCTGCGGCTGGAGCGCTTCGACGTGGCGCCGGCGACTCGATAGGTCCCAGGAGGCGACCGATGATCCAGGTGTTCGCGCTGTGTGGGGGCTATCTCGAGCTGGCCCGCGAGAGCATGATCCGCGACGCGCCGCCCGCGCGGTGGACGGTGCCGATCAGCTGCGTCCTCGTCGTCCATCCACGAGGCCGCCTGCTGTTCGACACCGGCCTGCACCCCGCGACCATGACCGACATGCTCGGTCGCTACGGCGAAGAGCGTGCCCGGCGCTTCGGCGTGCACTCGAGGGCCGGCGACGACGTCGTCAGTCAGCTCGGACGCCTCGGCTTGGCCCCGTCCGACGTGACCCACGTCGCCAACTCGCACTGGCACTTCGACCATTGCGGTGGCAACGAGTTCTTCCCGGGCTCGACGATCCTGGTGCAGGCGCGGGAGATGCAGGCCGCGCGCTCAGCCGAGGTGCTGGCGGTGGGACGCTACCGCCCGAGCCCAGTCGACTTCGAGCACCCGCTGCGCTACCAGGCCGTCGACGGCGAGCACGACGTCTTCGGCGACGGGGCGGTCGTGCTGGTCCCGACCTACGGCCACACGCCCGGTCACCAGTCGCTCCTGCTGCGCCCGGCCCGGGACGTGCGCCTGGTCTTCACCGCCGACGCCTGCTACACGCGCGAGAACATGGACCGCGAGGTCCTGCCGACCATCGTGTGGGACGAGACCGAGATGGCCCACTCGCTGCGCCGCCTCCGCGACCTCCGCGACAAGCAAGGCGCGCGAACGCTCTACGGCCACGACCCGGAGCAGTGGAAGGCCACCCCCCAGGCTCCGGCCGCGTTCGCCTAGCGTAAAAGCGAGGGGCGCCCCAGCTTCGCCGGGGTGCCCCGACATCGGGGGTGTGGGGGGCCATGTCGGGGCCCCCCACGTTCAAACAGCCTGGCGAGTGCCTCCGTAGGCGATGCTCGCGCCGATCTGGCTGTCGGCGAAGATCAGCTTCGCCCGCTTGTCGACCACCGACCGACCAGTTCGCCACCGCCTGCTCGCTCCACTCCGCGTCCGGCCGAGGCTCGTCGTCGAAGTTGCCGTGGGTGTCGGTGCCGCGGACCAGCAGCGCCGACTGGCGGACGCGGGGCGCCGTCGCCCACGTCGGCAGCATCTCGACCAGGAGCAGGAAGCGCCGGTCGGGGCCGAAGTTGGTGCCCGAGCCGTGGACGAGGGAGTTGTCGAACATCACCATCTCGCCGGGCCGCAGCGCGAAGTCGACGGCCTTGGACTCGTCGAAGGGATCGGTGATGAACTGGCCGCGAGCGAGGATGCTCCGCGGGTCGTCCTTCTCCTGGTGCTTGAGGATGCCCCACGTGTGGGAGCCGGGGATCCCGCGCAGGCAGCCCTGCGTCGGGCCGCAGTCCGAGAGCGCGAGCGCGCCCAGCACCACCGGACGGGCGGCGCCGTAGGCCGAGTCCTGGTGCCAGCCGGCGAAGGTCTCGCCGTCGGCCTTCTTCACCCGCCACGCCATGCTCCAGCAGCGGAGGTTCGGGCCGATCAGGTCCTCGAAGATGTCGAGGATGTGCGGGTCCTCGGCGATCTCCAGCACCCACGGGCAGAGCAGGTGGGACTTGGTCTTCATCTTCTTGATCTCGGTCACGCGGCCCTCGAGCGCCTCGAACTTCTCGCGATAGGCCTGGGCGCGCTCGGCGCTCATCGCCCGCACCGGAGAGAGGCAGCCGTCCCGCTTGAACGTCGCGACCTGGTCGTCCGTCAGGACCTTGGGCATGGCCTCACGCCTCCGCTTCGATGAGGATCGGGGTGTCCTGGGCCGGCTTGTAGCCCATGTGGGTCGGAAACTCCGAGCTCAGCGGCCACACCGTCGGGAACTTGAGCCACAGGCGCAGCATGTGGCGCTTCTGGTGCGGCTCGGGCCCGTCGATGAAGCCGGTCCGCGAGTGCAGGATCGTGTAGTTGTTGATGAACTGGATGTCGCCAGCCTGGAGATCCATGTCGAGGCGCAGATCGGCCCGCCGCGTCTGCTCGTCGAGGAAGTCGAGCGCGGCGGTCTCCAGCCTCGTCAGCGGCACCTCGCGCTTCACCGCGCCCGCGTTGATCTGGTTACGGATGTAGCGGCAGCTCACGATGCCGTCCCGGTAGCCGAACACCGGGATGGGCCGATCGGACACGCCGCGCTCCGTGAGGGCCGCCTCGCGGCGGATGTAGTAGAAGCCGTTGTAGAGCAGCCCGAGGTACTCGGGGTGCGCCTTGAGGATCTCGTTGTGCACGGTGACGGAGCTCACGATGCTGCTGAGCCCGCCCTCGAGCGAGCGGCGCAGGCAGAGGAGGCCCACCATGTCGCCGGCGTCGGTGTGGTAGGGCAGGTAGGCGTTGGTCTCGTAGCCGCGCACGTCGATGTTGCCGTACGTCCGCCCGTGGTCGTACACGTGGCCGAGGAGGTCGCCCGCGGGGTTCTGGTAGAGCGGGCTGCCGAGATAGCGCCCCATCCCCCAGAAGATGAGCCCGACGTCGTCGTCGCTGTACCGCTGCACGGGCAGGCCTCGGAGCACGAGGAAGCCACGGCCGTCGTGCATCTCGGCCCGCGCGGCCTCCAGGCGGGGCCGCATGACGGTGAGCGGGAACTGCGCGCGATCGATCTCGGCGAGCGGCCGCCCGCTGGAGCGCGCCACCATGAGGGCTCGGTCCAGGTCGGCGAGCTCGGCGTCGTTCAGGGTGACGATCCACGAGGCATCGTCCACCAGGTCGGCGCCCCGCCAGGCCTTCGGTCCTGTGATCGGGGTCGTACGGATCAGGCTCATCGGGTCGGTCTCCTCGGTCCTGCGGAATGCACGGCTCAGCCGTGCTTGGGGTCCAGGGCGTCGCGCAACGCGTCACCGAGAACGTTCAGCGACATCACGATACCGAAGATCATCAGCCCCGGATAGATGGCGATCCAGGGCGCCTGCACGAGATAGCGCTGGGCCGCGTTCAGCATGCTGCCCCACGACGGCGCCGGCGGCTGCTGGCCGAGACCGAGGAAGGACAGGCTTGCCTCTGCGATGATCGCCGCGGCGGCGGTCAGGCTCGACTGGATGAGCAGCGGCGGCACGATGTTGGGCAGCACGTGACGCACGGCGATCCGCACGCGCGAGCAGCCCAGCGAGCGGGCGGACTCGATGTACTCCTCGGTCGTCACCGACAGCGCCGTGCCGCGGGCCAGGCGCAGGAACGTGGGCAAGGCGGCGATGCCGATGGCGATCATGGCGTTGGTCAGGCTGGGGCCCAGGAACGCGGCCAGGGCGATCGCCACGATCAGGAAGGGGATGGCGAGCATCGCGTCGGTGATCCGCATGATCAGGCCGTCGAGCCAGCCGCCGGTGCAGCCCGACAGCAGGCCGAGCGGGATGCTGATGACGAGCGCGATCGAGACCGGGATGATGCCCGCCAGCAGGGAGGCGCGCGCCCCCCAGATCAGGCGCGAGAGCACGTCGCGGCCCACCTCGTCGGTGCCGAGCCGGTAGGCCTCCGAGGGCGCCTTGCGGATCGCCCGGAAGTCCTGCTTCACCGGGTCGTAGGGCGCGACGTACGGCGCGCCGACCGCGATGACCACGAAGAGCGCCACCACAGCCATGGCGATCACCGCCGGCGGCCGGCGGAACAGCCGGCGCAGGACGGACGGGCGCTGGGTCTCGGCGACCGCGGGCATCGTCATCACCGCGGTCGGGGTCGCCTCGGCGCGACCGCCCACGCTCACGCGCCCCTCAACCGGGGATTGGCCAGGAAGTAGAGGACGTCGGCCAGCAGGTTGAGGACGACGTAGAGCCCGGCCGACACCAGCACGACGCCCTGGACGACGGCGTAGTCGCGGTTGAAGACGCCGTCCACGAGCATCTTGCCGAACCCCGGGATGGCGAAGATCTGCTCGGTCAGCACGGCCCCGGACAGCAGGCGGCCGAACTCGATCGCGCCCAGCGTGATGACGGGGATGAGGGCGTTGCGTAGGGCGTGCTTGAGGACGACCAGCCGCTCGGGGACGCTCTTCGCGCGGGCGGTCCGCACGTAGTCGGCGCTCAGCACCTGCAGCATGGCGCCGCGGGTGTGACGCATCATCACGCCCGCCACGCCCGTGCCGAGGACGAACGACGGCATGAGGATCGTGGTGAGGTTGCGGCCGAGGTCCTCCCACGGGGGCACGTAGCCGGAGGCCGGCAGCCAGCCGAGCTTCACCGCGAAGAGCAGGATGAGCATGATGCCGAGCCAGAAGTGCGGCACGGACAAGCCGGAGAGGGCGACGGCGTTGGCGGCGACGTCGATCGGCGTCCCCCGGCGCACGGCCGACAGGACGCCGGTCGGGATGCCGATCACCAGCGCGACGAGCATCGAGCACACGGCGAGCTCCACCGTGACCGGCAGCTTGGAGGCGAGTAGCTCGGTGACGGGGATCTTGTTGCGCAGGGAGTCCCCGAGGTCGCCGCGCAGGACCCGGCTCATCCAGAGGCCGTACTGGACGACCACGGGCTGATCGAGGTGGTACTTGGCGCGGATCCCGGCGACGACGGCGGGGTCGCTCTCCTCGCCGGCCAGCGCGATGGCGGCGTCGCCGGGCAGGAGCTTCTGCAGCGAGAAGATCAGCACCGACACGAAGAAGAGCGTCGGGACCAGCACGGCCAGCCGCCGGGCGACGAAGACCGCGAGCTGCATCAGGCGACCCCGCGCGTCCTCAGTTCAGCTTCAGGCCCCGGAGCCGGATGATGCCGTCGGGGTACGGCGTGAATCCCGTCACCTTCGCGTTGTAGCCGGTGAATACCCGCCGGTGCCAGAGGTGCAGGCGCGGCAGATCGCGCAGCAGGTGCTCGGTGGCCTGGTCGTAGAGCTTCTTGCGGTCCGCGGGCTCCGGCGTCTGCCTCGCCTTGGTCAGCAGCGCGTCGACCTCGGCGTTGCAGTAGCGGCTGTCGTTCTGGGCCCCCTTGCACGTGTTGTGGGTGAAGACGTTGCCGTCGGGGTCCGGGCGGCCGCTCCAGAAGGTGAAGTACGCCTCGAAGTCACCCTTGCGACCGTTGGTGAGCATCGTGACGTTCTCCTGCGTCTGGATGTTCATCGTGATGCCGGCCTCGGCGAGCATGGCCTGGATGATCTGCGCGGCCTCCTGGCGGTCACGCTCGGGCGGCACGATCAGCGTGAAGGTCAGGCTCGGCTGGCCGGCCTCCTTCAGGAGCTGGCGGGCCTTCGCCACGTCGCGCTTCCGCACGGGGAGCTTGGCGTTGTAGTACATGCTGGTCGGGCTGATCCACTGGTTGCCCGGGATGTACTCGTTGTTGAACACCGTCTGGATCAGCACCTCGCGGTCGATGGCGAGGTCGATGGCCTGGCGCACGCGCACGTCGCTCAGCGTCTTGGCCCGCGGCCCGTTGGCCACGTTCAGCGGGATCATCTGGTAGCCCAGCTCGGGCACGCCCGACACCTTGAGCCGGCTGTCGCCGCGGATCTCGGGCAGATCGGTGGGCGAGGCTCGCTCGATCATGTGCAGGTCGCCCGAGCGCAGGCTGGCCAGCCGGGCGGTGGAGTCGAGGATCGGCACGAACTCCACGCGATCGATGTGGATGTTGGCCTTGTCCCAGTAGTCGGGGAAGCGCTCGAAGACGATCTTGCCCTGGGCCACGCGCTCGACGAACCGGTACGGGCCGGCGCACACGGGTCGCGTGCCGAACTTGTCGCCGAGGGCCTTGGCCGCCTTGGGCGACACCATCATGCCCGAGCGGTCGGTCAGCGCGGCCAGCAGCGGCACCAGCGGCTCCGAGAGGTTGAAGCGCACGGTCGTATCGTTGATGACGTCCACGCTCGAGATCTGGCCGATCTCGGGCTTGCGGAACGAGCCCGCCGTGTTGATGTGCCGCTCGATGTTGAACTTCACCGCCTCGGCGTTGAACGGCTCGCCGTCGTGGAACTTCACCCCGGGACGTAGCTTGATCGTGACCGACTTCTGGTCGGACGCCCACTCGTAGCCCGTCGCGAGCTGGGGCACGATCTTGAGGTCGGGCGTGACGTCGAAGAGCTTGTCGCAGACGGCGGCGAAGACCAGGCGGCCGGTGTAAGCGCGGCTGATCGTGGGATCGAGGGCGTCGGGGTCGTCGTTGAGCCCGATGCGAAGGACGCTCTGCGCGGCGGCGGGGCCGGCGGCGAGCAGGGCGATCGCAAGCGTGAGGGTGAGTCGGCGCAGCAGGCTCATGGACGGGGTTCCTCCTCCTTCGGGTTCAGGGTGGCGCGGCCGTCGACGGCGACCGCGCCCTCGCCCTGGCGGCGCACGATGAGCGGGTTCACCTCGAGGTCGCCCAGCCGGGCGCCGAGGTCGGCGGCCAGCCACGACACCCGGACCATGGCGTCGGCGATGGCCGCGACGTCGGCCACCGGACGGCCGCGGGCGCCCGTCAGCAGCGGGGCGCCGCGGAGGGCGCCGATCAGCGCGTGGGCGCGCTCGTGGCTCACCGGGGCCGGGGCCAGCGCGACGTCGCCGAGGATCTCGACGGCGATGCCGCCGAGGCCAACCATGACGACGGCGCCGAAGTGCGGATCGCGCCGCGCCCCGACGATGACCTCGGCCTCGCCACGGATCATCGGCTGCACCGAGAAGCCCTCGAGCCCCTCGTGCAACCCGGCCCCGCGGAGCGTGTCGAGCATCGCGCGCGCCGCGGCCCTCACGTCGTCGGCCGACGTCAGTCCGAGCCGCACCGCCCCGACGTCGCTCTTGTGCACGATGCGCCGGGAGACGGCCTTGAGCGCCACCGGGTAGCCCATCGCGGTCGCGGCCGTCGCGGCGGCATCGGGGGTCGGCGCCACCGTCTCGGGCGCGACGGCGACGCCGTACGCGGCGAGCAGGCGCTTGACCTCGCCCTCCGTCAGCGGGCCCTCGGGCAGCGCGAGCGTCCGCCCGTCCGGCAGGCCACTCGGGCGCGCGGGCAGCGGCGACGACGCGGCGCGCTGCGCGTCGTGGGCGGCGACGAGCGCGAGCACGCGGAGGGCGTCCTCGCTCCGGTCGAAGTAGAACTGCCCGAGCTCGCGCAGCGCGCGGCGGGGCGCGTCGGCGGCCGCGCCGGGCGTGAGCGCGATCATCACCGGCTTGTCGACGGCGAGCGCGGCCTCGCCGATCAGGCGCGCGCGCTTGGCGAAGAACGGCATCGAGGTGAGCATGACCAGGCCCCACGCGGTGCCGGGATCCTCGAGCAGGATGCGGGCGACGTCGCCGGCGATCTCGATCTCCTCCGGCGCGCGGCGTCCACCGAGGTCGACGGGATTGTCGGCCTGCGGCGGCAGCAGCAGCTCGCCGAGGCGCGCGCGCGACTCGGACGTCAGCACGGCGAGCGGAACGCCGAGCTCACTGATCCGGTCCGAGGCGATGCCGCAGCCACCGCCCGAGGACGACAGGATGACGGCCCCGCCGCGGCGGGGCGCGCGGTGGCGGGTGAGGAAGTGCGCCGCGCGCACCATGTCGTCGGGGTCCTGGGCCAGGACCGCGCCCTCGTCCCGGCACACGGCCTCGAAGACCTCCCACGCGCCGGCCAGGCTCGCCGTGTGCGAGCGCGCCGACCGCACGCCGGCCTGCGTGCGCCCCGTCTTCACGATCAGCACCGGCTTGCCGGCCCGGCGAGCGGCCCCGAGGCTGCGGCGGAAGCGGGCGCCGTCGAGGAGCCCCTCGACGTAGACGCAGAGCGCCTCGGTCTCGGGCTCGGCCACCATGTAGTCGAGGAAGTCACAGATCTCGAGGTCGACCTGGTTGCCGAGCGAGACGCCGTAGCGGAACCCGAGGCCGTCGGCGGCGGCGCGGTCGAAGATCGAGACCATCAGCGCGCCGCTCTGGCTCACGAGACCGATGGGGCCGTCGGCCAGCCGATCGGTGTCGAGCACGACCGACGAGCACAGGGCGAGGCGATGGTGCGGCACGATGAGCCCCATGCAGTTGGGCCCGACCAGCCGCGTGCCGGTCTCGCGGGCGATGCGCACGAGCTCGGCCTGGCGGGCGGCGCCGTCGGTGCCCGCCTCGGCGAAGCCGGTGGAGATGATCACGCAGCAGCCCACGCCGGCCTCGGCGGCCTCGCGCACCGTCGCCACGAGCGACGAGCCGGGCACGGCCAGGATGGCGACGTCCGGCGGCGCGGGCGCCGCGGCGATCGCGGGGTAGGCGCGGCGGCCGAGGATCTCCTCGCGCCGCGGGTTGATCGGCAGGACGTCGCCGGGAAAGCCGTGGCGCAGGAGGAAGTGCATGATGCGCCCGCCGAACTTGTCCTTGCTGTCGGAGGCGCCGAAGACGGCCACGGAGCGCGGATGCAGGATGCGCTCGACCTCCACGCGGGGGCGCGCGCGGTGGCCAGGGATCTGCGCAGCGTGCAGCGCGGTCGTCATCGGCGATCGATCCTCGGGTCGAGTGGTGTGCCCAGGGGGAGGTGCGTGCCTCCACGTCCGAGACTGTGGCCCGCACTATATCGCAGGGCGCCACCGAGGTACACTGCCTCCGAACGGAGGGTGAGTCATGCGAGCACTGGTGGTCGTCGCACTGGTCGTGGCATTGCTCGCGACGTCCGTCGCTCCGGCCCACGCCGGCGCCGCGGTGGACGCGGCCCTCGCGCTGGGCGCCTTCGCCGTGTTCAACCAGCTCTTCCTGCTCCCCGCGCTGGTGCGCCCCGTCTACGCCGCGCCGCCGCCCGTGGCGTACGCTCCGGCGCCGCCCGTCGTCGCCGCCCCGGCGCCACCGCCGGCGATCAATCGCGAGGTCGTCTATCAGCACGGCCGTCACGTGTTGCTCGGTGACGGCGTGACGACCGCGTATCAGTGGGTGTGGGTGCCCAACCCGCCGGCGGGGCCTCCGCCGCCGGCCCCGCGCCGCTGACCCGGACGACTCAGCGCCAGTGGCCGTGCCCGCGGTGGTAGCCGCCGCGGTAGTAGCCGCCGCGGTAGCCGTGATAGTAGCCACCCCGATAGTACGGGCGCGGCGCGATGATCACGCCCGGCGCGACGACGGCGGGCGGGCCGACCGGTACGGGTGCCAGGATGCACCCCGTCGCCCCGACCGCCGCGGTAACCGCCAGCACCAGGCTCAGGCTCAGCCGACGGAGAGCTCCGGATCGTAGCATCGTCGATCCTCCCACCCCGTTTGACGAGGGGTGGAAGGGTCCTATTCGGGAGGCCGCCAGGGGGTGTGGGGGGCCCGAAGGAGCCCCCCACGTCCACTACTGCTGCAGGGCGAACTTCTGGAAGGTGTGACAGTCCGCGGGGGCGTGCCCCCGGCTGACCGCGAAGGTCCACGTCACCTCGGCCACGTAGATGTCCCCGCGCGAATCGACGGCGATGCCGTGTGGCGCGGCGAAGCTGCCCGGCGCGGTGGCGTCGGGCGTGCCCCAGCGGGCCAGCAGGCGACCGTCGCGATCGAAGACGCTCACACGGCCGTAGCGCGGCTCGGCGATCGCACCGTGGCGCTGCGAGGTCTGTCCCTTGTGCCACCACAGCTCGGAGACATAGGCGCGGCCCTGGCCGTCGAAGACGAGGTGCGTCGGCCGCTGCGTGTCCGTCCACTCGGCGAGGTACTCGCCGTCAGGGCTGAAGATCTGGATGCGATCGTTCTCGCGGTCGCAGACGAACACGCGGCCGTCGGCGGCGACGGCGATGCCGTGCGGCAGGTGGAACTGGCCCGGCCCCTTGCCGACCACGCCCCACGAGCGCTTGAGCGTGCCGGTCGAGGAAAACTGGTGCACGCGGCAGTTGCCGTAGCCGTCCGAGACGTAGAGATCGCCGTTGCGCCCGATGGCGAGATTCGTCGGGCGGTTGAAGGGGCCGCCCGCCCGCGGGATGTTGATCGAGTCCTTGCCGTCGTAGCCGGTGTCGGACGGCGTGTTCATCGTGCCCATGGTCATGAGCAGCTTCCCGGTCGGCGTGAACTGCCGGACGGTGTGGTTGCCGTCGTCCGAGCAGTAGACGGTGCCGTCGGGGCCGATCGTAATGCCGTGCGTGCGGTACGTGAAGTCGCCCTCGCCCCACGAGGCGAGGAATTTGCCCTTCTGGTCATAGACGATGATCGGGTGATCGCCGCGGCAGATGAGGAAGACGCGGTCCTCACCGTCCACCGCCACCCCCGCGACGTCCCGGTGCTCCCAGCCCTTGGGCAGCTGCTCCCAGCCCTCGACGACGCCGTAGCGCATGGCGCTCATCCTCTCCCGACGAACGGCATCTTCGTCGCCATGACCGTGAGGAACAGCACGTTGGCGTCCAGGGGCAGGCTCGCCATGTAGACGATGGCGCGCGCGACGTTGTCCACGTCCATCGTGGGCTCGATCTCGACGGCGCCGTGGGCCTGCGGCACGCCCTTCTTCATGCGCGCGGTCATCGGCGTCTCCGCGTTGCCGATGTCGACCTGGCCGACGGCGATGTCGTACTTGCGGCCGTCGAGCGAGCTGGCCTTGGTGAGGCCGGTGACGGCGTGCTTGGTCGAAGTGTAGGGCGAGGAGTTCGGCCGCGGCGTGTGCGCGGAGATCGAGCCATTGTTGATGATGCGCCCGCCCCGCGGATCCTGTTCCTTCATGATCTTGAACGCTTCCTGGGTGCACAGGAAGACGCCCGTCAGGTTGGCGTTGACCACCGTCATCCACTGCTCGTACGTCAGCTCCTCGAGCGGCACCGGCGGCGCCCCCGTGCCCGCGTTGTTGAAGAGGACGTCGAGGCGGCCGAAGCGCTCCTTGGTCTGCGCGAAGAGGGCGCGGACGGAGGTGGGGTCGCCGACGTCCGTCGGCACGATCAGGGTGGGGGAGCTGAAGGCGCGGCCCTCCTGCGCCGTCGTCTCCAGGGCGTCCTTGCGTCGGCCGGCGAGGACGACCGCGTAGCCTTCCTTCATGAGCGCCAGGGCGGAGGCCTTGCCGACTCCGCTTCCCGCGCCGGTGACGAGCGCGACCTTCTGTGACGGGGCCATCGTGAGGTCCACCTTTCCGGAGTGTCGGGCGGGGCCAGGGTAATCGCCCCGCCCTTGTGAATCAAGGCGACGGGCAGGACTCACGCAGTGCAGGAGCGGCGTAGACGAGGCGCGCCACGGCTATGCCGGGGTGCGCCGAGCGTAGGGGGGTGTGGGGGGCCATATCGGGGCCCCCCACTCACACTGTCGGGCGGGGCCAGGGTAATCGCCCCGCCCTTGTGAATCAAGGCGACCGGGCGGCTACGCGGGGGCGGGCACCGGTGGCTCGGCCGGGGCCGCGACGCGCCCCGCCTCGAGCGTGTAGGTCGTGAACCGCCGGTTGAGCGCGGGCAGAGGCGCGGCCTCGAGCACGCCCGCGGCCGGCTCCATGACGATCATCGCCACCGTCGCCGTCAGCGTGTTGCCGAGCGAGCGCCGCGGCGGACGGCACACCGACCACGGCGTGGCGAAGTCGTCGAACAGCGCGGCCTTCACGGCGTCGGGCGTGAGCGCGCCGATCTGCGGTACCAGCAGCCCGCGCACGCGCAGGTCGCGGTAGAGGCTGTCGGGGGTGTTGGCGATGCCCGTGTCGCGCAGCTTGGTCAGCGCCACCGGGCTCACCCAGTGGTTGGCGTGCACGAGCAGGCCGCGGTCGGGGAGGACCTGGAAGGTCTCGTCGGGCGCGCACTCGAAGTCGATGGCGACGCCGCCGGCGTGGCTCACGATCATGTTGTTCGCTGCCGACTTCGGCGTGACGTACACGGCCCGCATGGCCAGGGCGACGTGCTCGGACTCGAGGACCTTGCGGCGGATGAGCGCCAGCGGCACGCCCACCTGGCAATAGTCGCGGTCCGACTCGAGATAATTCGCCGTGATCGCGATGCCGGCGGCGTTGAGGCCGGAGCGCGCCAGGCCGCCGGCCTCGGTGAACGTCAGCAGGTCGGGGCCGTCGTCTCTCAGGATCCGCAGCACGACGGCCGTCTCGGCGCACTCGACCTTCCAGTCCCAGTTCTGCGCGTGGATCAGGCGCCGGGCGGCCGTCGCTTCCGGCAGGACGACGACGCCGGTGCAGCCGTCGGCCTCCTCGGCCTGCGCGCGGCGCTGCGCGGACTTCAAGATCTCGGTGCGGGCGTTCAGCAGGACGATCGCCTCGAAGTCGAGCTCGGCGCCCTCGGCGATGCCCCGCATCTCCTCGACGTAGGCGGGCTCGAAGGCCTCGATCCGCGGCAGGTAGGCGTGCACCAGCTCTCGAACGGCCTCCCACGCGAAGCCGGTGGCCGCGAGCTGCCCGGCGTAGTGCTCGACTCCGAGCTTGATGCGGGCGGCGGCGGCGCGGCCGTAGCGACGGCCACGCTCTCGCGGCGGCCCCCACACCTCGATTAGCGGGAAGGCCTCCGTCGCGGCGCGGGTCCATCGGTCCATGGGCCGGGATGATACGCCGTTGTGGCCCGCGCCGGAAGGTCAGCGGAAGTGCGGGAGGACCTCGCGCGCGAACAGCTCCATCGAGCGGCGCACGTTCGCCTGGGGTAGACCGCCGAAGTTCATCCAGCACAGGACCTCGCCCACGCCGAGGTCACGCATCTGGGCGATCTTGTCGGCCACGGTGTCGGGCGAGCCGACGGCGAGTGTCTCGGCGATGAGCTGATCCCAGGAGACGTGCGCGAACCGCTCGGCCACCTGGCGAAACCCCGGCTGCAGGAGCGGGTGCACGCGGTCGATGTTTTCGGGGACGAGGAATCGCCGCAGCGCCTCCTGGTACCACATCTCGGCGTCCCGCGACTCGGCCTGGGCCTGGGCGTCTGTGGGCGCCACGTAGATGTGCCGCGACACGCCCCAGCGGCCGAGCAAGGAGGCGATCTCCGCCTCGCTGCGTCCGGCCTTGCGGCACGCCTTCACGTAGGTGTCGCGCTGCTGCACGAGCGGGTCGAGGGTGCCGCGCAGGATCGAGTTCAGCATCGGCCAGCCGCGCAGCGCCGTGGCCTCGATCGTGTCGGGGCTCACGCACACCACGTAGATCGGCGGGTGCGGCTGCTGCAGCGGCTTGGGGATCACGCGGATCTCGGGGATCTGGTAGTGGCGACCCTCGAAGGAGAAGCGCTCCTTCGTCCAGGCCCGCAGGATGATCTCCAAGCCCTCCTCGAAGCGCTCGCGGTTCTCGATCTGCGGCACCCGGTAGCCGTCGAACTCGACGGGACGGTTGCCCCGGCCGACGCCGACGTCGAGCCGGCCACCGCTGAGGATGTCGACCATCGCCAGCTCCTCGGCCAGTCGGACCGGGTCGTGGAAGGGCAGGATCGCGGCGGCCAGACCAATGCGCACGCGTCGTGTCCGCATGGCGGCCGCGGCGGCGAGCACGGCGGGCGAGACGGACAAGCCGTACTCGATGAAGTGGTGCTCGGTCAGCCAGATGCTGTCGAATCCGAGCTCTTCCGTCCACACCATCTGCTCGATTTCGTTGCGGACGACGTCGGGGTGGGCGAGGGATGGCGGCGCCTGCAGGAAGTAGTAGGTTCCGAAGCGCATAGGGTCGTGACTCTACCTCATCCCTCGGCCCCCGGGGTATGCTGAATACCCAGGATGCCGGGTGCGTCTAAGGCGTCGGAGGGTGCCATGAGAAAGTTGGCCGCAGCCTCACTGCTCGCAGTGATGCTGATTCTCATTCTCGCTCCACTCAGCTTCGCCGGCGGGGGCCACCGACACGGCGGCACCCGGGTTTTCGTCAGCGTTGGTCCACGTTTCTGGTGGGGCGGTCCCTGGTGGGGTCCCTATCCGTACTACTATCCCTACCCCTACCCGTACTACACATACTCCCCGCCTCCCGTGGTCGTCCAGGAGCCGCCCGTCTACGTGCAGCAGCAGGTGACACCGCTGCCGACGCCGCCTCCGGCTCCGGCAGCGCCCTCGGAGGGGTTCTGGCACTACTGCCCGAGCGCGCACGACTACTACCCGAACGTCCAGAGCTGCCCCGAGCCGTGGGTGAAGGTGCCGCCGAGGCAGGAGTGAGTCGTCGATGAACCGTGGAGCGATCGTCCTCTGTCTCGCGGCCGCGCTCCTGACCGGCGCCTGCGCGAGCATTCCGACCGGTCCCAGCGTCATGGTCCTTCCGGGGACCGGGAAGAACTTCGATCAGTTCCAGTTCGACGACGCCGCCTGCCGCCAGTGGGCCTCCCAGCAGGTCGGCATCACGAACGAGACCGCCGCGACGAACAGCACCGTCACCGGTGCTGCGATCGGCACCGTGCTGGGCGCCGCCGCCGGTGCCGCCCTTGGCGCCGCCGCGGGGAACCCCGCGATCGGCGCCGCCGCCGGTGCGGGCGTCGGGTTGCTGGGGGGGACGGCCGTCGGCGCGAGCAACGCGTCGGCCGCCTACAGCTCGGTCCAGGGCCGCTACGACGCCGGCTACATGCAGTGCATGTACGCCAAGGGGCATCAGATCCCGGTCGCGCGGGGCTCGGCGCCGGTGTACTCGTCGCCCGCGACCGTCCCCGCGCGTCAGGTCAGCACGCCCCCGCCTCCGCCGCCGCCGGCACCACCGGCCGCCGTGACTCCGCCGGCGCCGCCCGCGGGTCCACCTCCGCCGC
>Ga0209382_10000413_pt1 | contig 70516 bp, 108 predicted proteins | sample SoiMetdeltSBSDD5_FD_187599 | JGI IMG/M metagenome (GOLD analysis project Ga0209382, IMG submission 187599) | Bulk soil microbial communities from a Populus tree surrounding site in Tennessee, USA - Soil MetaG P. deltoides SBSDD5 (SPAdes) (version 2) | ecosystem: Environmental > Terrestrial >...
GCACGGTACCGGGTCTCGGTCTTGGGCCCCGGTGCTGTGTAACCAGGCGCGTGACCGAGCACCCCGTAGGGGGGTGATGGCTTTGACCTGGGGAAATGGAGATTTGATCATGGTATCGATCATCAGATACGCCGTGGTCCAGTGGCGCGAAGTGGAGGTACCGGAAGGCGCCCTGGCTCCGTCGGGCCGCCGTCGGGCGGATGAGCTGGTATCGACACTGGGGGCCCTCGGGGTCCTGCACCGGACCCCCGGGTTCGGCTGGGTCGCAACGGACGGGGCGAATCTGGCTTGTGACAACGAATACGGCTATGACGACTACGTCGAATGGGTGGACTGACCTGCGGTAACGCGCCGCTTGCACGGTACCGGGTCCCGGTATGTGTCGGGTATCTGACACAACGTGGACGGTACCGGGTTCGCGACCTACGTTGGTCCCGGTGCCCCATTGGGGCAGCGAGGTCCCGTGCGGTTCCTACGGTACCGGGTTCGATCTTGACCCCGGTACCTAGGGATCTTGCACGGTGCAAGATCAGAACAGGAGTTTGATCATGGCGACGAAGCGCGTGACCATCACCGACCCGGCCGAGGACGCCGCTCTGCTGGCTGCGCGGGCCTACTACCACTCCGCCAACTACGGGGGATACGACAACTTTGTCACGGACGCCCTGCGGCGCGCCGGACACCCGGAGCTGGCCGACATGCGCACCCAGGGGCACCCGGTCACGCTGGACACGGCCGCACTGGGCGCGTGGCTGACCGGAGAACTCGCCGGGGTCCGCGTCACCGCCCCCGATGCGCAAACTTCGGTGGTGGCCGACGTGTTCTACCGCACCCTGAGGAGCCGCCAGTTGGCCGACTCGCTCTACACGAAGATTGTCGAGGGTGCCATCGGGTACACCGTGGCGACTGTGACGCCCACCTTCGATTACGGGGCGCTGCTGACCAAGTACAACGGGGCGGGGGCCATGCCGACGGCGTCGGGCCAGCACGCGGCGGAGATCGAGACGCAGCGCCGGGCCATGGTGGCGGCTTTCACCCTCGCCGCGGAAGCGGGGCACCTGTGCGGCTCGTTTGAGACGGTCCTGCGTGAGGCGGGGCTGGACAGCTACGGGCCGCCGCGGCAGGCGGAGGTCTCCACTGAGGTTGAGGGGTTCGGCACCATGACGGTAACCGTGCCGCTGAGCCGGTCGGGGCGCATCACTGAGGAGTTGCTGCGGCAGTACCTGTACGACGGGGTGCGCGATGTCCTGTACAGCCGGATTCAGCTGGACACGGTGGCGGGGCTGCCGGAAGGTGCCCTGCGTACCGCGTAGTTCCTACGGTACCGGGAGTCACGGGGGCCCCGGTACCGGGGGATCTTGCACGGTGCAAGATCGGAATGGGAGACATGACCATGAGCAACACGCAGGCCACCGCAACCAAGTCCGCCGACGTCACGGCCCGCGAGGCAGAGATCGTCACTGCCGCGCTGGCCTGGGGCCGGGGCGCCGGCTCTTTCGGCGACTCGTACACGCAGGGCCGGGTCGTTGAGGCCCTGCGGGCAATCGGTCTCGGCGAGCACCTGCCGCGCGAGAGCGCCGAGGTGACCGTGCACGTGACCGGTACCGTGTCGGTTCGCTGCGATGCCGAGGGCAACTGGACGCAGGAAGGGGCCCTTCGGGCGCTGGAGTCGGCTATCTACGCCGGCCGCGTCATCCCCGAGGTGACCGAGGTCGAGACGACCGGGGCGCCCGGGGCCGAGACCCTCGCCGAGTGAGTCACCCACCGCAGGCCCCGGTACCGTACCGGGGCCTGCGGTGTCTAGGGAGGTGATCGTGCAACCGGAAGAGATCATTGCCACAGCTCCCGGCGCCCTGTCTGTCGAGGTCCTCGGGTACGCCATGGAGCTGATCCGGCACGGTCGGGCCCTAGAGGCTGAACGGGTGCTGGCGCAGGCTCTAGGGTCTGGCCCGCACGCTAAAGCACTGGTGGCGTGGGAGATCAAGCGCAGGCTGGCCCTGCACAACTGAATTAGGACAAAGGCCCCGGTACCGTGAGGTTCCGGGGCCTTTTGTGTGTCTACTGGCCGGTGAGCCCCGTCCCAGTGGACCACGGGGCCCCGGAAACGGCCCTCGGAGCCACGCAGCGGGCCCAATGGGGCGTTACCCATACCCAGGTAACCCCCCGACATATGGATCATGTCCCGGAGGCTCTCAGCCGATGTGTGAAAGAGTCGTTTCTCAGCTCGCCGGAAACCTCCCCCATTCGGCCCCCGTGGACCATGTCAATCAAGCTTTGATCAAAAAGAGGCCCGGCACCGCATGATCACGGTACCGGGCCTCATCCCCCGTGAGATCATCCCGCGTCGGACAGCGACGACGCGGCAGCGCGCTCCGCGGCAGCCAGCGCCTCACCCCAGGTGTAGCCCTGGTCTTGCCACTCTTGGGCCACCAGGAAGTACTTGCAGGCGCCTACGGTCATCATGTCCGGGAACGCTGTCGCAACGGCAGCGATGCTGGTGATTTGCCCGTGGTGCCGCGTCTCACCGGCAAGGTCCAAGGCGACCCCGACCAGGCACCCAGTGACACGCTGGGGCAAGTCCAGTGGGTACGGGTTTCCGTTACGATCGCGGTCACTCGCTTCGTACTGGCATACGCCCAAGCCGGACGGGTTGTACACGAAGTCGGGCCCCTGTGTGGCTACTGCCTGCGGCAACAGCTCCCGGGCCTGCGCAAGGTTGATCATTGGTCTTGCTCCCTTCACCCGGTACCGTACCGGATTCCAAGACACACAGGGCCGCAAAGCCTTGTGTGCCAAGGAAACCGTGCGTCACCAGTCCTGCGGCATGTCATGGTGGGCCCACTCGCCCGGTGTGATCCCCAGCGATGGCGCAAAGGCCAGCAACCCAACCACCTGCAAACCGGCTTGCAATTGCGCCTCCTCCCGTGTCCCGGCCGTGACCTGCCTGCCTGGCCAACTGCCGGCGTTACGGCTGGCCCCGGTACCGACCGCGTGCCAGTGACCCGGTACCGACCCGTGCTCGGCGCAGGCACATGGCCACACGTGCACCACCGAAGTCACGCCGTAAAACAGCTCCCGAACCTCCCGATACATCTTCACGAGCGTGTCCCGTACAGGTAGACCAGGGCCCCAGCGTCCCCCACGCCGTTGCCCTGGAACAACGGTACCCAAGCGCACGGCCACGGACCGCCGTCCTCGGTCGGGCACAGGTCGATGACGTCGCCGTCTGGCCACATGCCGCACGGCGGAACGTACCTCCAGGATCCATCGGTCCACATGCCCACGCAGGGGCCGGCATCCTGGCACAGCGGCACCGACAGCGGCCCGGCGTCCACGGCGGTACCGACCGGCCACGCCGCGGGGCTGCTGGCTTGGACCCACAGGCCGCTGTCGCCTACTTCGTCCACGCACGGCTGCGTTGGGCCCGCCATGGAGCATCTGGGCACTGGGCCCGGTACCGTGCACGTCTGCTGGCACGGCTGGGTTGCCTGCCGCCGGTCACCGCAGGCAGCCAGCGCCACGATGCACGTAATGATGATCAGCGCGGACCACAGCAGCGTGAGCCATGGGCCGTTGCGGGTGTTCTGTCGCGTCATGATCTTCTCTCCCGTTCCACCCGGTACCGTACCGGATTCCACAGTGGGCAAAGATTCCTGGAATCGTTGCCCACCATGGGAATCGATGCGCTACGCGGCAGCGTCCGGGCAGTGGTCCCACAGGGCCATCCCTTGCGCCGCAAGGTCTTGGTGATGCGTCGTGGTCCGCGAATACCGGTGGCTGGGCGCCACCCACCGGCGCCCAGCCAATCGCCAGGCAATGGGGGTGACGTAGCTAAAGATCACATAGACCGGGGTGTCGCCGTCAAGGGCACGCAGAGCGAGGATGGCGTCCCCCGGCAGGCTGCCGATCGGTACCGCTAGCGGCGTGGGATACCAGTTGGCACTCATGTTGCCGATCTGGAAGCTACGCAGCGTCCCGATCAGGTCGATGATCCGCTTGCGGTTTTTGCTGCCGTAGGCCACTACGCGAACACCTCCCGCCACGCCCAGCGCAGGGTGCCGTACGAGATGGTGCCATCGGCCAGGAAGCCGAGACGGACGGCGTCACCGCCGCTCAGGCCGAGGCGGAACATCCGTGAGAAGTCGCCGAGGGCCTGACCGGCGACGCAATGCCGACAATCTTCCATGATCAGCCCGTCCCAGTCGATGCGGTCACGCCAGCCCGGCGCCATCATGTCCAGCCAGAAACCGCCGACCACGACCCGGCGCCGAGCCTCGGCCGCCCTGGAGGCGATGTGCCACTGCTCCGTGATGATCGATACCATGATCAAATCTCCATTTCCCCAGGTCAAAGCCATCACCCCCCTACGGGGTGCTCGGTCACGCGCCTGGTTACACAGCACCGGGGCCCAAGACCGAGACCCGGTACCGTGCAAACGGTGCGTTACCGCAGGTCACAGGCGCCAGTCCTCGCCGGTGGCCAGCCACCCCCGCGCCTGCTCGGGGGTCGGCTGGATGGGCGCCGGCGCAGGCAGGTTCGCGCCCAGCACCGGTGCCGTGATGACCGCAATCCGTAGCTCAGGGTGGGTCAACTCAGCGATCCGCCGGACCGCCTCCAGGGCGGTCAGCTCCTCGCCCCCGCGCTCCAGGGCCTCGCAGGCGAGGTGCCACAGGCACTCGCCACAGGTCACGACACCCATGTTGGTGCTGGTGGGGCCGGCCGCGGTGCAGCAGGACATGCCGGGGATCCGCTCCGCGTGAACCATGATCAGGTCTCCCGTTCCCCCCGGTTGCCCAGGGTTGTCTCTGCGGGCGTAGGCGCCCGCGAACCCCCTGAGCCTAGCCCCACTGGTCCACTGGCCCAAGGGTCTGTCGGGTATCCGACACCGACCGGGGTACACTGGGCCGTGACCAGGGGGAACCCCAGTCGATCAAGGTTCACGGGTACAGTCCGAGCAAAATGGACACAAGGTACATAGGGGACCAAGGGGACACGATCATGAACCCGGGTAGGGCCCAGTAACCCACACCCACCCCAGACCCACAGACCCCCAGGCACCCGACAAACCCGAACAAGCCACCCAGAACCCAGGGACAGCCCCTCCCTGCATCTGTGTGTCTGGATCTTGTTTCAGTGTTCCTTTTCTATGTTTCTGGTTTCTGGGGTTGCTGTAAATTTGACCTTGGGTGTCTGGGTATCTGGATACTTTGTACTTTTTGTGACGTGAAAAAAGGTATGCATGTTGGGGGCTGTGGTGTCGTCGTATCCGTGGGTGTCGGGTGCTGCCCAGGTGTATGAGGATCCGGGGCCGGCGTTTGGGACGGTGGCTGCGGCGGTGACACGGCAGCTGCGGGATCTGCCGCATGAGGTCCGCGATGAGGACATTGAGCGGGACAAGGCTGGGCATCGGGGGCTGTTCCTCGCCGAGCTGCGGGGGATCTTGGACCGGTGCAACCAGGGCGACCCCGACGATCCCCGCTGGGACGAGCTGCGGCTGCGTACCTTGGACCGGTTTGCGAAACTTGCCCGGATCTATGAACCGGATGCGGTGTCGGGGAAGTCGGGGCCGGGGAATCCGAAGGATCTGGCGTCGGCGGCTGCGGCGGCTTTGGACGAGCTGGAGGCGAGCCGCGCTGAGGTCCGGTGACCGGACCCTCGCCAAGATCAGGTACTGATCCCACCAAGATCAGGTACTGGGTACTGTGCGCGGATGACGGCTGAGCTGCTGTTTTGCAAGATCAGTACCTCAAGTACCCAGTACCTCACTTTTATTCTTTACACGCGTGCGCGCGTACCCCTAGATACTTTTTAACTCCTATGAACTCTTTGAAAATGAGGTACTGTCGGTACTTTAGGTGCTTGTTCCTGGTGGAGGCCCATTTTTCATCAGTACCTATGGATCTATGGGGGGTTGGGCTGGGTACTTGAGGTACTGATCTTGGGATAATGGGGGGATGACCGATGGGGCACTGGTTGCCGGTGGGCACTGGGACGAGGTACATAGGGATGAAGACAGCCGTTACGACGGAGAACTGGAGGCGATCTGGGAAGCCTGGACATACCACCGCCGAGTGGTGACTCAGCGGTTCCTTGAACTCGATGACCCCGAGGGGGACAGAGGTCCAAATGGGCAGGTCATGGTATGATCGTCCCGATGGGACAACTGATCTTGAGAGGGGTGCCCCATGAACAACTTGGTTCGCGTGGAGAAGAGCCGAGGCCGCATCAGCCTCGGCCGCGCCGTGCCGGGCCTCGCGCCGGGCGACCTATTTGAGGTCACCCTCGACGACGACGGAACGATCTACCTGACACCCGTAAACACCGTCAAGAAACCGGCGAAAAGGAATGAAACGTGAAGTGGTTAGGGGGCATGGCCCTACCGTTCGCGGTGGCACTCATCGCGATAGCCGCCGCACTCATCGCCGTCAACGTCCTCGTCACGCAGTGTGGGGCCTGACAGCCCTATGCGCCCCCGCCGTGGCGCCGTTGACCCTCTGCGTCGCCGTACTCAGCGGCCCCCTCGGTCCGAGCGTCACCACATCGGGAACCGCCGCGCCTATCATCTTGGGTTTCTTGCTACTGGCCTACACAGTCGGGAGCCTGCGGTGGATCCGTAAGTAACGAAAGGGGCAGACTATGCCAATTCCCTTCATCACGTACTGGCGAGCGTTCGCCAGGACCGACACCGACACCAAGCAGGAACCACGTCCCCATTGGGTCTGGGTGGCGGACTGGAAGATCCACCTGTACGACGGCGCGGACCCAATCAACGTGTTCGGTGCTTACTCGCATGTCCAAGGCGGACACTATGTGTTCGGAGCCCAGCGGCCTCCGGAAGGCGATTCCCGGTGGCCGCAGGAGTACATCAAGGCCCGGTTTGAGCGCGGGAGTGTCCGTGGGATCACCTCGCACAACTGGCGCCCGGAAGATCTGGGGGTCTGGTGAGCTGGCGAGCAGAAGTTGACCATTCAACGATTTGGCTTTATCCGGACAACAGCGACGAACCATATCGACTTAGTCCCGACGAAGCCTGGGACCTGGGTGACAGTCTGATCATCAGCGCCGGGCAGGTGTGGCAGCAAGACACCGGTCAGCCCTGGAACCCCGACTGGCCGGCCGCAGTTACCGCCCCCAGTGACCAAGAGTGGCTTGACGAACGGGCCACCGGGGTGCTGTTCACCGACGATCAGCTGTCTGACCTGCGGACCCTGGCGCAGCAGCGGGGCATGACCGTGGCCCGGATGGTCCGTGAGGAACTACTGGCCAGCTTGGCGTCTTCCACCTGGGGTGACCACGATGTGACCTCCCGCGACCCCGACGTGGCCCGGTCAGCCGATGTGGATGTTGCCCAAGACGCCGAAGGTGAAGATCGCAATGCCGATACCGATCCAGCCGTTCCAGAACCGGAACCGGACACCGAGCCCGTCCATGACACACATGGCGGTGGCGATCAAATAAAGGACGATAGCCAGCATCGGCGTTGGGTCCTTCCCGGTGATGTCCAATGAGCCCGGGTGTACCCAAGTTCCGGATTGTCGTAACCGGCGACCGACATTGGGGGGAGCCAACCCAGGTGTACAACGCCCTGCGTCATTGCTTGGCCGAGCAGCAGCAGTTTCTGCTGGGGGTGGGTGACTGTCCCACCGGTGCGGACCTGATGGCCAAGTTGTGGGGGGCGAAGTATCTGCGTTTCCCGGTGACTCAGTTCAATGCTGGGTGGGTCTATTGGGACTATCAGGGGCAGCGCGCAGCGGCTGGGCCGATCCGGAACGGATTCATGATCGACATGTTCCGGCCCGCGCTCGTCCTGGCGTTCATCACCCCGGGGTCACGGGGGACAGTCAACTGCGCCAATTATGCCGAATCTCAGGGGATCGAGGTTCGTAGGTTCTTTGGAAGGAGGGGGAGAGTCTCTGATGAACCTGGGGGAGTTCCGCAGGAAAACCAAGGACTTGCCCGATGACACTGATCTTTTGGGCGACGCGGGTGACATGGAGGCATGTGAACTGGATTCATCGCTGTACCTGCCGCCGACGTTGGAGCATCCTCCCGCGGTGCTTGTGCGCCTCGGGCAGGCGGTCACCATCATGCTTGACGTGGATGCCCGCCTTGATGCGGCGCGGAGGTGGTATTACTGATGGCCCGGTTACCGAGTGACATGTACATCATCAACCAGGTCGGCGATGACGTGGTGCTCTGGGAGGAGGGTCTGGAGACGGAGATCGTCCGGTTCGACCCACTGAATGCTGATGCCACCGCCCGCGCCCAGAAGGTCATCTACGACTCACCGTTGTTGTCCGACGAGGACAAGTGCTTCGCACACTTCTGGTCCGGCTACTTCTACGCCTGTGCCAGGGTTTCCTAGAGCATCTTGCGACCCCAGTGGTGCACGCGTACCATTGGGGTCGTGAGTGACTTGGTGCAGAAGAAGCGGACAGAATGGCGCCGTCATGCCATGCGTAACCTGCGTGAGCTGGAGATGCTCGCTGAGCAGCTGCGGGCCAGGCTCGAAGCCGAACCGGAACTCAACCTCGGCGACCTTGTTCACGAGTCCAGCGACCTGATCTCATTCGCGACGACAGTCGTTACCTACGTCGACCGCGATGGGGCCCTCCTGGAAGCGGGTGTCGAATGATCGACGAAAGTACCCGAGATCGCATAGAAGCGGTCATCCTGCGGTCCCAGCATGACGGCGTGAACATGTGGGACGCGTTGGACCGGGCGGGCCTGATAGTTACCTCGCAGCAGACCTACGTGCTGTGGGCCAGGTGCCTGGAGCAGCTCAGGACGAACGTCGAGCTTCAGACGGTCCACAACCTGGTCCAGCTGGGCGGGGGACAGAACACGCCCATGGACGCAGTCAGAGGCGTACTTACATACATCGATTTCTGCTTGAGGCAGTACCAGCACCAAGCGAGGGAACGACTATGACCCACGACAGATTCGCAGCATTTTGGCTCGCCATGCTCTGGAACGCCGCCCGCATCGGCTGGCCCCGGATCAAAGCCTTCTACATCGAACAGATCCGGCGCTACGTCGACCGCTACTACCGCATCGGACGCCACTCCACCCGAGCCCAGGGGCTCCTGCACGGACGCTGGGCCATGGACATCGTCGCGAGCCTGCGCGGCCAGCGAGACCTGCACAGCCACCGGATCCCGGCATGACCTGGAAACGCCGGGCGGAACCGGAATGCCAGCGATGCGGGGACGAAGGGGCCGAACTGTGCCCCGAATGCCTGCGGTTCCTGTGCGACGGATGCTTAGACAACCACGAGCACATCTGGAGAGGGGGAAAAGATGGCCGCGACCAAAAGCGATCTACGTGACTGGTTCATCAAGGGCCGGTTCAGTGCCCAAGCCCCCTACGGGTACATGGTGATCGTCTGCGACATGTTCGACTGGACCGACTACCCGGTCTACGTGGTGTCCCGCGAGGCCGCGCAGGCAGTCGTCGCTAGCCGGGGATCCATGGAGAAGGTCATGGAGGTTTATGACTTGGACATGGACATGGAGACCCAGTTGGCCGAGTACCGGGCCTGGCATCTATGAGATACCGCTGCGGATGCTGCCTGCTGTCGGCGACGGCCAAGTACAAGGTGGCCTGGTGCTGCGTGCACAAGATGTACGAGTGTCGAAGCTGCTGGGAGCATGCGCACCCCAACGCCACAGAAGACACCTGGGGCATGAACTGCGAGGAGGTGCTGGGTGCCGACGAAGTCTAAGCAGACACTTCTCCCCGCGGACCCCGACGATCTGGTCTGTGACACATGCCCGGAGCGGTTCCCGTACAAGGGTGACACGTATCGGACATTCGAGGCGGCGCGGGTCAAAGGCTGGCACATCTACCAGCACATCGTGGCCACCTACACCCGGGCCGGGGACCCCGCCGGGGTGGTCCGCAACATAGACACCCGGATCTTGTGCCCGCAGTGCGTGGGAACACCCCGCTCCCAGCTGCCGGCGGCACCGACGGTTCTGGAGGGCCAAGCGGACATCCTCGAAGCCCTGGCGGTGACAGCGGAAGAGGAGAAAAAACCACCAGAAAAGGGGACCAACTGATGAACTATGCCGATCAGGCCCGTCGGTTCTTTGACCTGGAACAACAGGAGCAGATCGCCATCGACTGGCGGACCGATTTCCTCATGTCCTTGGCGGTACGTGAGCTGGAGAAAAGGATGAGGCACTACCCCAAGAACATGCAGGCGGACTACACCGGTCACCTGGAACAGCTACATCGGGACCTGTGTGACGAGGACCTCCTGCGAACTAGGCACATCGGTATGCAGCGGCATTATCTGCGCCTGGCGCAGGCGTACGCCATTGAAGCCCAGCGTCTAGGCCACGTCGAAACGGGGGCCGTGTTCGCATGAGCAATCGGGCCAAGGGCCTTCTGGTCAGGATCTGGGAACGCCTCGTCGACGGCCCCAAGTGCCCCAACTGTGGCCATGACACCGCAATCCACGACGAGGGCCGATGCCTCGGCTCCGTCGAAGAACGGGGAATGCACGTCCGCTGGTGTGGCTGCACCAGTCTGCGCAAAGGAGAGGGCCAATGAACACGCTAAACAATAACGAGATCGACCTGACAGCCCACGCCTACCTGGTCGAAGAGGAAAACAGCGCCAATCAGGCGCGGCGGTTCCATGAGGCCGAAGCCAAAAGGTACGGCCGTATCCGGGATGCGGCGCGGGCACGGCTGGACAAGCTGATGGGCGTCCACACCGTTGGCGTGGTCAACGGCGTGCAGGTGATCCGCAAGACCCTGTCGGATCAGTTCGCCCACGCCAGGTTCCGTAACCGGTATCCACAGCTGTACGCCGACTACCTGGTGCCGAAGCTGGAGTACGTGTTGGACATGGATCGGTTGAACAAGGAGTTGCCACAGATCGTCGCCGAGTTCTCGACGCTGCGGTGGACGAACAACTCGGATGTGTTGGACCAGTCCTAGTGACTTACCTTGTCGCGTGTGTCGGCACGGTCCTGTGGATGTTGGGACTGGTCGTTTTTCTGCGGGGGTTCAAAGTGTTTCGGGTGCGCAGCGTGAGGCAGGGGAAGGACAGTGCCCAGGTCGCATCGCAAGACGAACGTGGCGGGTAAGCGTTCTGGAATGATCAAGAAGCAGGTCGACAAGGCAACCAAAGGTATCCGGTCGGTCCGCGCGGAGCTGTCGCAGCAACGAGGTCACATCTACCTATCCGGCACCTACACCGACCCCCCCAAGCCTGGCAGGACCCGGGGGCCACTGAGCGCCGGCGAGATCGAACAGATCCGACAGTTGAAGGCGGCCGGACTCAGCCATGAGGCGGTTGCCCTCCGGCTGGGGGTCAACACGGGCACCATCACCCGGGCCTGTTCCAAGCATCAGATTCCTAGTGTCCGCAAGGCGCAGGGGGGCCGCGGGAAGAAAAGCACCGAGAAGGAGTGACCATGGAAGAAACCTTGGGCAGGCGCCTGGTGCGCACCCTTAACGGAGTGCGGATCCATCGGGCGACGTGCCAGTGGGCCAAGCCCGGCCATGTACGTACCTGGCACTGGGCGGATACCGTGTCCGACCGGGCCCTGTTGGCGGAGATAGAGGGTATGGGCATGAAGCCGTGCAAAGAGTGCAAGCCGCTGGAGAACTTGTAGATGATCACCCCTGGGCCATGGGAGATGTGGCCGCACCCCACCGTTCGCGGGTCCTACATCCTGGTAGGGCCACTCGGCGACGGGGCCGACCGTCACACCGTGGCCCAGGTGCTCATCTGCGACGACGGCACGCATCCGGATCGGGCGAAAGACGATGCCAGGTTCATCGTCGAGACCGTGAATGCCGCTAGAGGGGAAAGCCAATGAATGATCACGCTGAGACCACGCTACGCGTTGTCCGCGGTGGCATCGCCGACTTCGACGAGGCCCTGCGGTGGGCCCTGGTCGTCAAGGCCGACCAGTTCGCCACAGCCACCATGCTCCGCTTCGAGCTGGAGCAGTATCTCGTCATCTCCGACGACACCACCGAGCCGCTGTACCAGTGGAACGCTCTGGTGTCCGGGCTTGTGGAGGAGATGTGAGCATCGAAGAGGTCCAGCGGTTGCGTGAGCGCGTCGCCGAGTTGGAGCAGCAGCTGGCCGAGGTGGGACAATGGACCGGGCGTCACGTGATCGATCTGCGAGCCGACGGGTTCACGATCATGCACCCGCTGTCGTGCCGCCCGAACCTGTTTGACTGCATCTACAACCATGAGGCGGCCGAGCTGGAGTCCGCCGATCACGAACTGGGCCGGTGGTACTGCACGCTGGACGAGGCCACTTCTACCTTGCGGATCGAGGAGCGGGCGTGACCATGTCGCAGTGGGGTTCGATCCTGGTGGCCGCCGGGGGCGCCATCATGGTGATCTTCGGGCTAGTACTGATCTGGGTCCTCTGGAAACAACAGTGACCACAATTGACCGGCGGGTACGCACAGAACGGTACATCGAATACTGGGTGCCCGCCGGGGCCAGCGCCAAAGACATGAGCACCATCATCAGGGAGGCGACCCGGGACTACGCAGATCAGTACGACTGGGCCTGGAACCCGGATTTCATGCCGGACGCCGACGACTGGTTCACGGTCCATCCTCACGACGAGCACGTAATTGTCAGGATAAAATGCCCCGATGAGGCGTCCTAGTGGAGTTTGCAAAGACTGCTGGGCCGAGTATCTTCGAGCCCTGGATGACGACCCGTTCGCAGTGATGCCCCGGTGGAGGCCCGCACCCGAGCCGGGGCCTCGCTGTGTTACCCACGCACGTGCCGAAAAGGCCCGCCGTAGCGCCCGTACACACGCGTTGAAGGTCGAGGCGGGGTTCGGGATACCAGCCGACGTCTACTGGGCTCTGTACGAGTTCCAGGGGGGCCGCTGCGCCATCCTGGGGTGCCGGGCCACCGGCAAAACCCGACGCCTAGCCGTCGACCATGACCACAAATGCTGCCCAGGCCGGACAAGCTGTGGCAAATGTGTCAGGGGCCTGCTGTGCAACCCGCACAACGAGATGTTCGGCCGCAACGGCGACGACCCGAACGTGTTCATGGACATGGCCGACTACCTGCGGTTCCCGGCATACCTGCGATACCTGTGGGTCCAGCAGGGCCGCGAGGTGCCCACATCTCGGGTACTGCGGGACCTCGCGGCCAAGCAGACCCGGGATTCGTTCGCACTGGAGCGTGGAGATGGGCAAGGAACGCAGGCACCGGCGTAACCATCCGCCATACCCCATGGAGCAGTGCTGGCACTGCCAGCGAGACAGGGTCCACTGCCGGTCGAAGATCCGGTTTTCCAGCTGGGTCGAGGCCGACCAGTGGGTCACCGAGTTCAATGAGGAGCGGGCGTACACCGACACGGTGTGGCGCTACTACTGCGACTGGTGCGACGGCTGGCACATGTACCAACCCACCGACAAAGAGGGCCTGCGGCAGGTGGAACGGATGCGGCGCAAGTGGCTACTACAGCGCCGTACGCAGACTGAACAACTGAATCGCTACGCCGGCCCCGGAGCTGTTGAGAAGCAGCGAGGCACCGTACGCCGATATCGGGAACACACCAGTGCGGTAGAGCCCGTTAGCGGACAAGGTGTAGGTGCGGCTGGTGACGACGAGATCAAAGTCGAACCCTGATGGGATCGCTACCGTCACCGTCCTGGCCACACCTCCCGACAGCGTCAAAGCGGCCCACGTATACCCGTCGTTGCCCGCCACGTTGCCATTGGCCACATCCATAGCGATCCCCGGCGTCGTCGTGTCTGCCGTCACCGCAAACCGGGAGATCGGATACACCGGCAAAACAGTCCTAGGCATCGGCGTTCACCCGCCTGGAACGGCGGCGACGCTGATACTTGCCCCTGTTCGGGTGCGGCGGCAGCTTCGCCTTGTCCTCCACCAACAGATGCAGAGGCAGGTCGGTGCCTTTACGCAACTCGTCGACCAGAAAACGGGCTCGTCGGGCCACCCACCACTGGTCCCGGTCAGAGATCGTCACCTGGAAGTTGAGCGTGCCCAAGTTCATGCCCGACAGCCAGGCGTTGCGATAGAACTGAGGCGTCTCGGTCACCAAGCGCTTGAGCACCGGCCTGACCTGGTTCGCCCAGATCGTCAGTTGGTCATGGTTCGTGGTGGTGATCTGCCACGTGAACCGGCGATGAGTCCACACAGTTACGCCTCCGGCGCAGGATTCCAGACGATGGTTCCCGCAGTGCTAAAGGTGCTCGTCGCCGGGAACGTGGCACCACCGCCGCCACTTGACTGGTTCAGCAGCTGCTGAACCATCTGCTGCAACGTGGCCACCTCGGCGGCCAGGTCAGTCACCTGCTGTGCAGTGGCTAGTCCCGGCAGCAACCGTAGACCCGAACGTAATTCGCCGCCCTTGTCCAGCAAGATGCCGTGGGAACTGGGCTGGTTAGCGTCCTGGTACTGCCACGGGGCTGCACGTAGGAACGACTTCTCCTCTTCGGTGAAGCTCATGAAACCCTCCAAATTCCAGGGTGTACTAGTGTCGCTGACCGGCGCATCCAGAACAGAGATGTGCACGTGGTTTTTGTGCATATCGGAGGAGCCGGTGTATGCCCTCCACGTCCAGGCGTCTGAGCCCGACGTGTCGAAGGTCCGAGAGTTACTGATGACATATTTGATCCGTTCGTCACGGTTGACCCGCAGTACCTCAGCAAATTTGTACGAGTCAAACCCGTGCGCCGGGTCGTGGGTCAAATCCAGAGCCGTGACCATCTCCGAGCCGACCCCGGACACGCTGTGTGGACAATGATCGGAGGTCGTCGAATGATTAGTGTCACAGATGGTTCCGTCGGCACCCTTACCACGATTCGGGGCAAGGGTGTTGACCTGGTCCCGCAGGACCAGAAGCGACTCCATCACGCGCCAGGCCATCAGACCTCCATGTTCGGCAGCTTCGAGTCGGGGGGGATCAATGCCGCCAGCGTCACGTTCGTTCGGTGGGCCAGGTCCAACTGTTCACGCATCTGTTGGCGTTCCAAAACGGCCTGGGCACGTTCTAGGGCCATCTGTGCACGCAGTGCCTCATTGTTGCCGTTGGCCAGTTCTTTTACTTGTCCCAGCTGTTCGGACGAGACCGCGTTGTTCTTGTAGTTCTGGGCGGCGCTGAACCCGAGGGCGCCCAGGATCAGCACCCCGAGGCTGGCGATGGCGCCTAGTTCCTGACCGAGCGCGACCAGGAGTACCAGTGTGGTGCACAAAATTGCTACGAGGGTCACGAAATGCCAGCCGTTGAGCTTGTCCATAATCCCTCGCATTCCCCGATCATGTCATATTTGTATCTTTTTATCCAGGTTCTACAGGGTGCGCCAGACCCGCAGCGCTGAACCGATCCGGACCACGATCGCTGACGCGTCCACCGCGTTCTGGCACGCCTGGACTTGGAGGTTGCCCGCCGTGCCACCCATCGTCAGCCGCCCGTGAGCGTGGATGTAGACCGAGTTGGCCGTGCCCGTGCCCGACGTTCCGAAGGCGATGAACCCAGCCGACGCCGTCTGCACCGGCCCGAACACGCCGTCACCGACCCCGGCGGCGATAGTCAATGCAGGACCGATGGCTCCCCAGCGGGCGTTGGTGACACCGGCAGGCCACGTGAACGCCAGGCGGCAGTCCGAGGCAGTCGTTGCGTCGATGAAAAAGTCGAGTTCGAATCGAAACGTCCCGGCCGTTGGCAGCGGACACACTAGTGCGGTCACGTTTTGAAGCGCGATCGACGAGGCGGCCAGGGTCTGATCCCCTGTCACCTCCACCTCGATGTTCAGTGCCCGGTGGTAGAGACTGATCCAATTCGCCGTGTTCCAGATGTCGACCCGGTCCACATCGGCCAGCGCTGACGCCTCGTTCTCGTTCGGTGCTGGGTTGCGGGCGGTCCGATCCGCTTCGGAGGCATACCGCTGCCACAGCCGGTTTTCCATGACGCCGTCCCAGGACACCTGCGCCGACGGCAGGTTCGCCGGGTCGGCGCCCTGCTGCTCCGGAATGCCCTGGTTGGCACTGTTGACAGGCATGGGTTCTCCTAGGGAAGCGCAAGCCGGGTGGCGGTGAGTCTGCCGAAAAAGTTCAAGGTCGGTTGAGTGCCGGTATACAAGACGGTCGAAGTGATCGTTTCACCGACAGCCATCAGTGGCATCAGCACCGAGACGCTGAAGGTGGAGGCGGGGACGAGGGCACCGGTGTTCTGTGACTCGCGGTAGGCGACCTCGGCGCCGGCGCGTAGCACTGCATAACGTACCGACGTGACGTTTCCGGACAGGTTGCCCGAATGCTGGGAGGTCACCAGGTACGTCCCGGCAACCTGCACGGTCAGCAAGGTTGGCGAGCCGATGTTGAACATGGTGGAACGGTCGTAGACGACGGTGTTGTAGGTCAAGGTGGTGGTGACACCGGTGGCGATCGACTGGCTGGCGGCGTTACGGACCGCCGCCGCGGGTGGCTGGGTGGCCAGGTCGGCGTTGGCCCACACCGTCGACAGGGCTGTTTCGATCCCGATCGAGTAGTCCTGGAGGTCGGCCAGGGTGATGGTCTCGGGTTCGCAGGGGAACGGAATGCCGAAGACCTCGGTGACGTCACCCATCTAGATCACCAGCCCCGATCCCAGATAGATGTACCACAGCCGCCATGCCCCAATGGGAATGACGATGGTGCTAGACGTATTAGCATGCGCAAACCCGGCCCCAATACGAACCATGTTGGCCTCTACTTTCACCAGTCCCGTCACTTCGATGGAACCGTCGCCGCCGGCTGCCGAATGCTCATATTCGGTGGCCTTATACACCTCGTCGGCGGTGGTGGCGATGTTGGCGATACCGTCAATGCGGTCAACGGCATATAGCAGCAGGGTCCGCTGGGTGTTGTTGTTTGGTGTGGCCACTGTGTACTTCACGGTGGAGCCAGCCAGGTAGATCCCCGGCGGCCACACGAATGAGACAGGGAAAGAAGCAGTTGCAGCGAAGCCGTTGGCTTGCACCGCCAAGCTGCCGCCGTCGGTGAGCAGATCCGCCCCCGTGTAGCCGTCTGGTAGTACGGTGCCTGCCGCGTTGGTGACGGTGACGGCACCCACGTTGGTGGCACTCCACCACCAGCGGCCCAGGTAGTCGTTAAGCGCGGTGTTGATCCCTGACAGGGCGGCGTCGATAGCTTCAGCGTTGCACTGCAAGGACAGGGCGACGGCCGCGGGGTCATCCGCCGACAGGCATGTCTGTCCGTGCGTTCCTACGTTGGTCATGGCAGATCACTGAGCCAGGCCAGCCCAAGTTCCACAGTGTCGATCCGTACGACATCGTTTGTGAACCCGTTGATGTTCACGTTCATGCTCAGCGAGTCGCCTGCTGTGAATCGCATGACCCCCAGCGCCGACGACTGCTGAAGTTGGTTCACGGCACCATCGACAAACACGATACGAGGTTCCATGTTGTTGTCTGCGGCAATGGCCAAACTGAAAGTCAGATCCTCCTGGAGCAATGCGTTAGGACCGGCCGCGGTCGCAGTGCCTTCCATGTACATCCACACCGCGTACAACCCGCTGGTGTTGATGACCACCGTGTTGGTGTCCGCAGTCAAATTCACCATGTTGTCGGTGTTGACCACGACAGTGTCAAACGGTGCGGGGGTCTCCTCGCTACCCGAAGTTTCGATTATCGAGAAGGGTGTTGTGGTGCGTACCCACACCATGGGAATGGTCGTGTCGGTGCGAGCCACCACCGCATCCAGAAGGTTCAGCTGAACCTCAGTGGCTTCAGCGATGGCACACAAGGTGTCACCGATGTCGCAGGGGTCGTCGGCCCCCTCCACGACGGGGATCTGGTAGATCGGGGTGCACGTCGTCATTGGGTGTACTCCTGCGCCTGCCACTGCACCTCGGCCGTGAACGAAGCCGACGGCCCGAAGATGAACATGGTGAACCCGGTGGTGGTGACGTTGATGGCTCGGGCGTGCCAGTTGGCGGTGGCGCCGGCACCGGAGTTGATGTTCCCCGAGACGGCTGGCACCCGGGTAAACGGCCGGGCAAAAGTGACCGCCGTGGTGGCGCTAGTCACCGCGGCTACTGTCATGCTCACCGAACCCGCCTGATACGTCGGGCCGGTAGTTCCTACGCCGTCACTAGACGTTTTGCCGAAGATCAACCACGTTTGATCCTGGCGGAGCACGGCCACCGAGTCGCCGATGACAGGCGCATATGACCCCAGCGCGTGTCCGGGCATCAGCGTGCCCTGGACGTTGACAACTACCGGCGCCACGCTGGCGATGACGCCGATACGCAGCCGGTCGTCGGGTGGCAAGGCTTCGGTGATCGCCTCGGGCAGTGTCATCTATTCCACCAGGAGGCCAAGCACCTGGGCCCGGCCGACGACGACCATGGGCGAAAGGTCCAAAGGAATGGTGAAACCAGACACAACCTGAATAATGCCCGACTTGCCCCTTGCGTTCAAGGTCACGACGTCGCCCAGCTCCAAAGCTGCATCGACCGGCTGGCTCCACGACCATGCATCATTGATCGAGATCGACATCCGCAAAGCCTCGTCGGCCGCGGTCTGCGCCGCCCCCTGTGTCGCCGGGGTCTGAAGGTTGATCGTTTTGTGCCGCAACCCGAAGTTACCCAGCACATATGTTGGGCTTGCGGGGTTTAGATCCTGTGCCAGTGCGTACACCGGCGGCGAACCATCGGCTCGTTCCCCCGTGACGGTGATGCTGTTGTGGGCGCTGACGCGGTCGCGTGACGCCGAACCTTGGATCAAGCCGCCCGGACCTTCCGACAGTGTCACCAACGACGGGGCATCGACGGCAAACGGATACCGGCGCAGCACGAAGTCCCCATTCGCCAGCGCAAACCACACGCAACCAGCCGCGGTGGCCATCTCATCTAGCGCCCCGGCTCGGTCTGACTCCCAGGTCAGCTGCGGAACCAGCAGCGGCACCTGATCGCTGATCCCGAACGAGGCGTCCCGCACCCCTTCGGATACCAGCCGGACAAACTCGGCATGCACGGTCGCCCCGGCGTTGGAGTTTTCTGGTCGCAAAAATGATGCGTCGAGGACCTCGTTGGCCCGGTCCATGCCCAGCAGTTCGAACTGCCCGTCCGGGCCAAGGTCGACGTCGTGGATACGGCCGGTGAAAACTACCCACCGATACGCCGAGCCGTCGGCGAATTGGATGCCCCGCCACACCCGGATGCGGTTGCCGTACGGCGCCAGCAGGTCGTCGATGTCGAACGGGTACAGCGTCTCATCCAAGATCAAGCTCAGTTGCCGGGTGACCCGGTTACCCAACGTCGCCGACACCGAGCCGCCCAGAAACTGCAACCCGCCGTTGTCGCCCACCCGGTCGGCGGGGATCGGCAAGACCGCCCCGGCCCCGTCGAGCACCTCCACCAGCACATACGAGGTGTGTGGGGTCGCCAGCGCCTGGCGGTATGTGGCATCTAGTCCACCGGCGAGCATCAGTCACCCGCCAAAGTTTCATCCCAGTCCACTTCGCCGGCGTTGAGCGCAGCCCAAGAGGCGTAGTCGGAGTTGACCTCGTCCCAGTCACGTTCCACCGTGTCCGGGATCGGGGTGTCGGTGGAGGCTCGGCCCCGCAGCAAGTCGGCGTAGGTGAGCCCGGCAGCGATCAGCGCATCCCAGGTGGGGTAGATGTCACACAGGTCCCTGACCCGTGTGCCACAGACGCCGGTAGTGGGACCGGAAGGACGGGCCACCTCCCCGTGTGGCAGGGTGACAACGCGGGGCTGGACCCGGTGGTCGGACACCGGCCGGGTTTCGACCATGTTTCCTACCGACATGTACCGGTCGTCGATGCCGTGCTCGGCCGGGCCACGTAGCAGCAGGGGACTGCCGGGCACGTTCAAGGTACGCAACGCGTCCCGGTCGGCGAACGTCTTCGAAGCGACAGTCAGCTGGGACGTCACGGCCTGACGGGCTCGGTTGACGACAATCGGATACCGAGCGTTGACCGGGAGGAAGGCGCCAGTGACCGCCGGGAACTCCTCGTCCGCCATATTGCCGAAGAAGATCCCCTGAGTGGGTACACAATTTGGGTCGATTGGCGCATCGAACAGCAAAGTCACATCGTTACAAGGCCGCACCGGATCACCGAGACGGAAGCTGCCGGAGCTGGGAACCACCAGGTCGTTGGAGCAGGTCTCCATCGTCTCCAGGTCAGCGCACGGGTCGTACACGTACAAGTTGTCCCAGGCGAACACGACCGTGCCGTTGGTGTTGCCGCCTTCGCGTCGGGTGTTCAAAGTGAACGGGTTGGCGGTAGGCACCGACGAGTCGGTGACGCTGAGCATCCAGTCGGGTTCGGGGTCGGTGGTGCGCCACACCTTGCACCGGATCTGGCTGCCCCACACCTCCAGTTTCAGCGTCCACGTCATCCCCGCAGCGTGGGTGCCAGAGGCCACGGTAGTTGCCAGGATGGCGAAGGCACCCCCGGCGGTGCGGGCCAGGTTCACCGTCACCACGCCCGCGGTAGAGATCAGGACCTGGCAGCGGTAGTTGTTGTTGGCGTCGGTGAAGCGGGCGTTCAGTTCCGCCGACAGGGAAGCACCTGTCGGCAGCACCGGCACCGTCAGTTCTGCCGACATTCCATAGTTCGAGGTGGTCGGGGTGAGGATCGACCGGCGGAAGTTGCCGGTGTCGGTGACGGTCTGGGTGGCCCTGGTGCCATTCACGTCGTAGTCGCCGGGCACGGTGCCACCGGAGAGGACGTACGTCTGCCCAGCGATCAGTCCCGATTCGACGGTTCCCCACGAGTCCACCAGAACCCGGGTGTAGCTGTCCGCGGCGATCAACGCCGCCGGCTGTGTCACCAGGTCCCCGGCGGCGTCGATGGCCTGGGTGCAGTAGTAGACGCAGCGGTCCAGTTGGGCTTCGGTGTCCCAGAAGATGCCATAGCCACACGACAGGGTCAAAAAGTCGCCGTCGAAGCAGACATAGGGACGCAGGGGTGTCCGTTCACCGGTCAGGCAGTCGACCCGGTAGACGGCGGCGCCGGTGGCCCAGCCCACGTCTGCCCAGTTGACCTCGACCCGGGTGTATGCGGGGGCCGGGTAGAGCAGGGTCGAGATCGCAGGCACGTCAGCTCCTTGCTCCGGTGGACAGGCTGCGGGCCGTACGCTGATTGGCGCGGGTGATGCGGTAGTCGGTGCGGGCGTCGAGTTGCTCGTTGCCGACGTACACGTTGACGATGGTGCCTTCGGGCTGCATTACGTCTCGCATCCCGGCGTCGGCGAGGATGGCCCGGTTGCGGCTGATGGTGTTGGCCGGGTCGAGGATGGCCTCATTGTTGTGGACCATGGCTAGGCCGTCGTGGGGGACGATGCCGCCGCCAGCGAATCCGCCTGCCCATTGCGCGGCTTTACCAAGGGCGCCAAGCGGATTGCCGATGTGATTGTTGATCCAGTTAATCGCGTCGATGATCTTGGACAGCTTGTTCACCATCTGGATCACAAACCCCAGCGCGATCTCAAAAGCCTTAGCGATCAGCTTCGCCAGTTTCACCATGTTCTCCAGGGCATGAGAACCCTCGGGACTTTTCACCCACGCGGTGAACCGATTGATCGCATTGGTCAAGATGGTCAGGAAGTCCTTGCCGCCGGTTTGCAGCCGGGAAAACAGTGCCGCGAACAAGCCAATCAGCGCTTTCACCAAACCCCAGATGACACTCAGGGCAGAGATGCCGATGCGCAGCCACTGCTCGAACCGGCCGTCGGTGATCGCCCCCATGATCCAGGCGGCGAATTCGCCAAGGAAGTCGCCGAACTTGTTCAGCAGTTCCACCACCACCGGCAGGGCGGCATTCGCCATGGCCCCCAGTGCCACCAGTAGCTGCACCAATACGTCGGAGTTGGTCCGGATGAAGTCGGCGACGGTGAACAACATGTCCCGGATCATGTTGATCATCTCTGGCTGCGCAAACGCCCGCATGATTGATGCGATCAGACTGCCCAACGAGTTGGCGACCGCGGCGAAACCCTCGGTGAGTTTGCCCAGCGTCGCCTTCAGCGTTGGTCCAAGCTGCTTGAGGATCGGGTCGAAAAACTGTTGCTGGACGATGTCACGCAACGCGGCGAACTCGGCGCGGAAAGGCCGCAGAACCGACACCAGTTGGCGCATCACCGGCGGCAGCTTCTTGAACCCTTCGATGAACTTCTTTGGGTCCTTCTCAAACACCAGACCCATGGCGTCGCCAAGGTCTTTGAGCGCCACGATCAGCGGCATGATCACCGCGAGCAGCACCGTCAGTGCTGCCGGGATCAGCAGGGCCAAGTTCAGCAGGGCCGCAAACGGCGCCAAGGCCACCGTCAGCGCGAAGAACAACACACCCAAAGCCGCGGACAGGGCGGCCACCACGACGACCATGGTGGCCACGGCGGGGGCGGCAGCGATCAGCTCCGCGGCAGCGGCGGCTAGGGCGGCGCCGATCCTCGTGAACCCCAAAGCCAGTGTGGATTGCACCCGGGCGAGGTCCCCGCCGACACCGATGAAAGTTTTGAACCCCTCGACGGCGAGTCCCACGACACCCTGGAACACCAGGTCAATGCCGTGGATGAGACTGAACATGCCCCTGGTGAGGCGACCGATGCTTCGAAACACCGCCCCGACACGCAGAGCGAAGTTGCCGAACAGACGGGTGAGGATGAAGTTACCCCTGGCCAACCGGTCGAAGGCAGAACGTAGACCGCCCTGTTTGTCGATGCGATCACGCAGGTCGTCGATCCAGCGGCCGAGGGTGGCAAACCGGGTCCGCAGGATCGGGAATCGAGAGCCGATACCGTCGTCGAGGCCGTCGCTGATCTTTTGCCCGGCGATTTTGGCCCTGCGGTTTCCGTCCTTGCCGACGGCATCGAGAATGGTTTTAAGCTGCGGGGCGATCTCTCGGGCAAACGGCTTCGTGTCCGCATGGACCTCGATGAAAGCCTCGCCCAGAGTCGTCACAAGAGAATCATAGGGGCCAAAACGGACAAAGGCTACCGTGCTGCCCGCAATGCGGCGAGGAACGCTTCGGTGTTGGCGACCTCGTCGAAGTTCCTACTCTCCTGCGGCGGCGGCTGAGTCAGAGCCCTACTCCAGTCGGCCGCCTGTTGGGGCTTCGGGCCCTTAAGGATCAGATCAATCATGGTGCTATAGGCCCCGTCCAGCCAGTATCCCAACGGCATCCCCCACGGGTACACGCCCATGCGGGCCATCTCGCCACCAACCGATTCCCAGTTACGCCGAACCGAGTAACACAGTCGCAACGCGATCCACCAAGACCGCCCCGACACAGCCTCGATCAGATCCAAGATCGCCTGCTCCAGGTCGGCGTCACCGGCGTGACCCGCGACGATCATATGGTTGACAGCGAACACCGCATCGGGACCCGCCAGTCCCGGAAACAGGGCCTCATAGTCGATCGGATCCGCCAACAGCAGCTCCAGCCAGCCCGCCGCGTCCATCCCCGGAACGTGAAACGACCGGTCTCCGAAAGTCACATCGGCACCCCAGGATCGCAGCGAAGCCACCGGATCCGGGTTGATCGGATTCAGGTTGATGACCTGCGGCTGGGTCGACCTACCGGGCACGGACCGCCTTCTTCTTCGGCGCAGCGGCCTTCTTGTTCTCCGGCACCAGGTCCTTGACGAAGCTGGAGATCTCGGTCAGGTCCAGGTTCCCGGCCAGCATCTGCATCAGCAGAAACTCGCGATCCTCTTCGGACACCACCATGAACCCGAGCATGTCGAGAAACTTGGCCATCACGTCCAGGCCACTGGCCATGGCGCGGGATTCTTCGGCGGTCAGTTCCCGTTCTTCGTCTTCTTCGGTGTCGGGCATCACAGCCAAGGCGCCGGACAGCATCTGGCGCATCCGGTGGATGAGCACCATCTGGGTGTCGTTGAACTGCTTGAAGACGATCTCACGACCGAGGATCGTTACCGGCAGAACCTTCGCTTTCTCGGCCATAGCTGGACAATATCACGCCCGGGTGTAAACCTTGAACCCCAGCTCGCGACCCCAATACCGCAAAGGCACCGTCAGATAGCGGGTCCCCTTCATCCCCGGGTGACGCACCGAAGCCAGCATGACCTTGCCCCTGTACGGGCCCGACTTGGTCACCAGATCCCGCGGAGCCTTGTCCCAGTAGAACGACAGCATCCGCTTATGCTTGGGCCGGATCACATGCCTGCGGGCCCCCTGATGCACCACCAGGGCATATCGCAGCGAGGACCCGACCCTGGCCATGACCTGGAACTGACCTTGGACCTTCAGCTGGGTGCCGATACTGGCCCGCAGTGTGCCACCGGGGGGTTCGCCCCGCCCCGGTTTGCGTACCGGCGCACCGACCTTCGCGTCATGTTCAATCAGTCGCGCCGTCCGCGCCACGTGCCGCATCGCCAGCTGCCTCGCCCACAGGTTCGACTTCTGGCGGTCCAGCTTCAAACGATTGGCCACGCCGTCCTCGCTTCTTGACCCGCTCCGCAGCCCCCGCCACGGCCTGTTCCACATGCTCCTCGAACCTGCCGAGCAGTTCCAGGTAGCCCATCCGCTGAAGTTCGGCTTGGCGCATGTTCCCTTCAAGCAGCACCGCGCGACCCACGTCCTGCGCCCCGAAGCTGTCATGCGGCATCGTCACCCGATACCAATTCATGTCGCCCTCCCGTACAAGTCAGCGTGGATTGTCACCGTGGACCCGGCGCAGCCACCCTCTGTCGACACTGCCCGCCAGTCGCCGTACATCACCGACGATTTGTCTCGCTGACTGATGAAGCAGCAGATGGCGGCCATCATCGTCGCCCGATCGTTGAGCAGGTCCGTGTTCAACTCATCCCACATGCCCTGGTCTGGTAGCACTTGCAACGTACCAATCGGGGCACATCGCCACATGGATAGCTCAAATTCGACCGCCATAGGCTGGGCACATGTCACCGACAGCGCCGCCGGGGTCGGAGCCCCCCACGACGGATACGTCCGGACCACCCGCACGAAGGCGGCGCCCAGGCAACATTCGTCGATGGTCTGAGATGCCAGAGGCTGTCCGTCGGTTCCTGTCCGGAATCCCACTACCTCCGGGGGCTTGGGGTTCGCCAACGCCTCATTCGCCAGACACGTCATCAGCAGCTGCGCCACCGGCAGCACTCGACGATCAGGATAGGTAACCGGCATAGGTCCTCATGGGGTTGTCGTCATGTACGGGCCAATAACCTCCGGCGAGATGATCCGCAGGCGCCCGGTCAGTCGATGCGGATTCGCCGCCACGATGACCTGATCCACCGAGGCGACACCGGTCAAGCCCCGGTCTAGCAGCTGGTCGATGTCTACACCGTCGAAGGTGGTGCCCTGTCGGGTCAACGTCACGATCCGGGTCGGGATGGCGCACGCCTCACCGCGGCACATACGAGCCCATTCGCAGGCGTACGTCCCGGCGGCGGCGAGGATGTAGGTGGGCACGGCGGTGCCGCGGCCGTAGGTGACGCTGAATGTGTCGGTGCCGGAGTCTTTGTCGAAGTCCTGGCTCCGGGGCCAGCAGTTACCGTCGGTGCGGATGAGCCAACGGGCGTCGTCGACTCGGTATGCCGCAGGATTGATGACAACACCGTCGACTGTCACGGTCGTTACGGAAGCTACCGGCCCCGGCAGGTACACCTTGCACCGTGCCCCGCAGGTACAAAAGTTACCGCAGGCACAATTGAACCATTCGCCACCGTAGATATACGGGATCCAGGTACCGTTGTGCCAGGTGTATCCGGCGGCGTCGTCGTCGCACGGCCACCGGCCACAGGGGCGCACGGTGATCGAACAGATGCCGTATTGGCGACCAGTCGCGGCCCACAGGATAAACGTCGCAGCGTCGGCTGCGGCCTGCTGCTCCGCCACCGTCAACTCGGCCCAAAAGTCCGCGCAGCAGTCGATGCTGTCGGAGATGTCCCAAGCGCACGGTGCGGCCATGGGAGCAGTTTAGCCCCCATGAGCCGCATTTGTCCCTATCGCTTGAGGATGCCCTGGTCGAGGAGCGCCTGGCGGACGGCGGCGTCTTTAGCTTCAAGGATCTTGCGTAGAGCCGTGGTCAACTCGGCACCGTCCTTGCAGTTGTCGACCAGGAACTGGGCCAGCTCAGCGAAGGGACGCGAGTACCGCTGGGCGTCTTCGGATAGGTGCTCGTAGTTGAACAGGCCCCGGAAGTGCTGAACCCCCGGGTGCCTGTCGGTAGCGATATTCAGCATGAATCGGATACTACGGGACGTGTACGACAGCCTGTGCCAGGTCGGTGGGGACCGACACGTCCGACACGGTGATCGTGTACAGGCCGTTGTTCGGATACGTATGGTTCGAGCTGCCAGACTCAGCCGCACCCGCAGTCGTAGTACCGTCGCCCCAGTCGATGTTCACCGTGCCCGCCGAACCCACATTCGCGTACGTGAGCGTAGTCGCCAGCGGGTTACCGCCGACGTTGGTGGCGAAGACACTGATCGTCGGCTGGGCTGCCGAGCTGGGACACGTGTTCACGTTCTGCACGATCGCCGTGCCGTTGGTGACATTGAACGTGATGTTCGTCCCCGCGACATACCCGGACACCAGGTCCGTGCCACCGCGGCGCAGGAACAGCGAACCGGCGCCGAACGACTCCTCCGGAACCACCAGAGCGAACCCGGAACCCGGCGACGCGGCGGTGTTGACCCGCAGGTTGCCACGGTTTCCGGCGGCCATCCAGCAGAGGACCCGCTGAGCAATGGCAGGAAGCTGAGAGTAATTCTCAGCCGTAATTGTCAGGCTTCCCCCGGCCATATGTGGGCCTCCTTACGTGATCGGTGTCGAAGCGGCGGCGTAGGTAACGCCGGACTCATTGGTGGGTTTGTATGTAGGCGCGTACGAAGCCGGGGCCGCATACGTGTGGATCACCGTTGGGCCGACTGTTACCAGTTCCGGGGGACCCGCGTCGCCCCAAGTGACATACCCGGGAACGATCGGCGACCCGTCGCGAGTTGGCAACGTCAATGTGCCTTGCAGGGCGCCTGTATCGGCGAACGCCAAGGCTGCCGGGGACAGGTCGGTGCAGTCACACTGGAAGAACGGAGGCGGCAAGGTCGTCAGGATGACTTCCTTGAACCGGGTTGATGCGTATGAAGCCAGTAGCGGCATGGGCACACCGAGCGTGGCCGCAGCGGCGGACTTCACCACATTGAACGGGCCGACACCCCACGGGCTGTTACGCACCGCGATGGCCTGGACGACAAAGCTCGCCAGGTCATTCTGATATGTGACATCGCCCATCGTGCCTTCTTTCACCCAGGCGTACAGGGTGTATCCGAAGAACTCCGACCCGTCATCGGGGCAGGCCGCTTCGTCGCAGACATCCGCGATCCGGGTCCAGCCTTCCAAGGAGAAGTTCGACAGGTTCGCCGCACCATAGTCACGGCCATAGCCGACCTGCTGCGGCGGTGTCGCATCGTTGAGGATGACCGTGTCACCGGTGAGGAACGGGATGACGCCCGGGTTCACGTCGTTGAACGTCAACGTCAGGTTCAGCCACTTCACCTTTGGTGGCGTGGTGATCGCGGAACAGAACTCACCCTCGCCGTTTTCGAAGAACCACTCCTCGCGGTCCTTGTATTCGGTGGTCTCTTCGATGCTGACGATGCAGTTGTCGGTGAACACCGAGCATCCGTCGTCCACGCGGATACCGCATCGGTCCAGCCGTACAAGCCGGACGCCGGTGAGCTTGTACTGGATGAAGCTCTGGTTGACGCTCACTCCTCTTCCTCCACTACCGGCTCAACGGCCACCTTGCGGGGACGGCCACCCTTCTTCTTCGGCGCCGGCTCATCCTTGACTTCCTCGGCAAGCTCCGGGAAAGCCTTGGCATGGACCTCGTCCGGCACGATGAGACTGAACCCGAACAGCCCATCGGAGCTGGTGGCTACCACCGAAGCCGGGAGACCCAGCTCCTGCGCGGCTTTCAGCAAGGCCCGGATCGGCTCAGCTGCCTCGTTCTGGGGCACGTGTACAACAGCCATCACGTCTCCTAGCAGCAGGCTTCGATGTTGGCGAGGACGGCGAGGGTCAGGCACTCCCACGTGACGATGTAGGTGCGCTCCGCGAACCGATGGATCTGGTTCGTGGTCTTATTGATCGAGTCCGCCCACGGCGTCACGAACGGCTCCGGCTGGGAAAAAACCGTCACCGGGCCGGTCATGTAGATCCAGCGGTGCGCGGCGTCAGCGGGAGCCACGTCGGTAGGGCCGTAGCCCTGGTAGTTACCGATGGAGATCCGGGTTCCGGTGTTTGTCACCCAGCGGGAACCGTCACGTTCGGCTAGGTGTCCGTTGGCCAGCTGGCCCATCGCCTTCAGCGGTATGTGCAAGACCCCAGGTAGCCCGTACAGGGCTCCGTAGGCTCCTTCGAGGGCCTGGACAGCGTTGACCAGGTTGTCGGTTGTCGGGGTTGGCACGGTGACCGTGCCCGCCGCTGTCGACAGTCCAGGCGCCTGGCCCACCAGACCCCGGGACATGATCGACTCGACGACTCGCTGCTCACCGGCACGTAGTTTCTCGATGACAAAACGCCGGGTGTACTCGTCGGGGCTTTCTCCGTTCGGACCGGCGGTGATAGCGCCACATTCCATACCCGACAGCACCACAAACGGGTCCCCGATGACCGTGGTGTAGGCCCCCACCAGCGACGCTGCCTTCGACGCCGGTTCGCATGCCACCGCATACCCGGTGGGCAAGGCGCAGTACGGCGTCTGGAACTCAATGCCGAACACCGAACCGTGCTCGGACAGGGGCACCATGTTGGCCACCGCGAAAAGCCCATACGGCGCTAGACCCGCATCCGGCCCGGGGCGGGATACGAAGTCGCGAGCGTTCGCGGACATTACGGGCATGTGTTAATCCACCCAGACCGAGATGTCACCAACGGCCGTAGTAGCCACCAGCAGCGTGATGCCGTTGGTGACCCGAATCGGCGACGGCAGCACAAACATCAGCGGCGAATCGTTCGCGGCGGTAGTCGTCGTCTCCGAAAACAAGATCGTTCCCGTAGACGTGGTCGCGTTGTCGAACAAAGTGACCGTGTGCGCCCCGGCGGCTGCCGGGTTCACGGTGAAACCAAGCAGCTTCACCCCAGGCACGGCGGTCACCACGACATTCGTCGCGATAGCACCAGCCACACTCTTGACGTTGGCCATCGTGTCTCCTAGGCGAGCTGGACCGCGCCGGCGGCACCGGCGGCGGAAGCGTTGATAGTGACGCCGTTAACGGCTTCCAAGACCACCGGCAGCACGAAAGTCTTCGTCACACCGGCGGCCATTGTGGACGCGAACAAGACCATCCCCGAGTTCGTGGTCGCGTTGTCGAACACGCGATACGTGGTGACACCCGCGCCACCGGTGAATACGAACCCGGTGACCGAGACAGGCACCCCCGATACGACGACGTTGCCGTTGGCGCCGGAATACAACTTCGCCCGCACCACGGTCCCGTTGAGCTGATTTGCCATGAGAAGTTCTCCTCAAGGGAAGGAGGGCCCAGGTTTCCCTGGGCCCCCGGGGGCCTGTTACGGGTTGGTGCAGTCGATTTCGCGCTGGGCACCGGTGCTACCGGTCGGGCAGATGTTGATCGAGTAGACCCGGCTCAGCGGGCACATCCGCATCATGGCCCAGCCTGTCTCGGTGAACAGCTGTGTCAGCTGGTTCGTCGCCAGCTTCGTCGAGTCGTAGATCGCGTTCAGGGTGATCACGTCGTTGACCGCCCGAACCCAGGTACCTGTCGGGTAGACCAGGAACTTGACGCCGGTCGGGAACTGGAGGATCGGGGTTGCCGAACCAGGCGCCAGCGCCGCACCACCGATGACATCGGTCGGGGCGAAAGCGTCCTGCCAGTCGTAGACCCACTGAACCCGGGCACCCCGGTCGGAGAACCAACCGGCAATCATCGAGTCAGACACGCTCTGGCGGGCCAGTGCGTCGCCACCGTTCTGGCGGCCCAGGTCAGCACGGAACTGGGCCAGGACCCACCACGGGAACACGACTTCCAGCGTCGCCTTACGCTGCATACGCAGGCGGTACTTGATGTCGACGATCGCCATCTCCACCGCGGCCAGCAGCTGGGTGGTGACCGAACCGTCGGAAGTCCACGGGTCGTTCGCCTGGAGGGTGACCGGAGTCGAACCGGCGACCACAGCTGCGATCTGAAGCGAGTTGATCTGGTGCGCGGACGCGATCATCGCCGCCTGCGTCCAGGTCCGCACGAACTCCGGGTAGCCGCGGTTCTGGAGGATGTTGCCGGTGATGCACAGGCCGGTGACACCGAGACGGTCGTCCACAAACGACGGGCACGGGATCTCGATGCAGGACTTCGTCGTTCCCGAGATGACCTGGGCCTCGCTCAGGTTGAAGAACCCGCTGCCGCCGCCGAAGACGCCGGTGAAGTCGATGCCCTGGTTGTGGCGGATGCCGCCCCGGCGGGCCTGGACCTCGGGGGTGTCGAACAGGCCGTCGTTGGAACCCTGGAAGCAGGTGTCGTACAGGGTTTCCGACGGGGCGCACCAGCCAACGGCGGCGATGTGCGCGTCAGTGCCGTCGTCGCCCGCTTCGATTGCCTTGCGGGACAGTTCGACAGCGCGGCGCAGGTTGCCGCCCGGCAGCCGGGTTTCGTCTACGACCCGCTGGAGAACGAGGTCGTCCTCGTCCACGCCGAAGACGCTTAGTTCCTTCGGGTAGTCGCGGGTGATCTGGGCAACCGGGTAGTACACCGGCTCCGACGCGGTGCGCAAAGCGCCGAGGGTGGCGAAGGTGCGGATCTTCGCCAAGAACGCCTTGGACAGGTCGTCGAGACCCTTCAGTTCCTGGCCTGCGGCGAAGCCTTCGACGTTGCCTGCGGCGTACATCTTGCCGAAGACTTCGGTGCCCTTCGGAGCGACTTCGCCTTCGATGACCGAACCCTTGGCGACGTCTCCGACGCGGGGGGTGCCGTTGGAGGCGTACTTGCCCTTGCCCTTGTCGTCGGCCTCGTCGGCCTCGCCGTCATCGCTCGCGTCTTCGCCCTCTTCCTCCTCGGAGGCAGGTGGCTTGGAGGCGAGAGCGGCGTGGCTGGCCATCCGGTTGGCTGCCGTCGCGCGACCTTTGATCTCGCTGTCGGCGTCCTCGGTGAACTTGTGCAAGCTGTCTAGGCGGTCCAGGTTCTCCGGCGTCTGGAGGGACTTGTCGGCCTCCATCGACGAATACAGGGCGTTGTGTTCGGCAATGGCGGTTTCCGCCATCTGGGTGAGCGCGGACTCCGTGAAGACACTCAGGTCCTCAGGAACAGCGAAGATCGTCGGCATTACAGGCTCCATGGGATGAAGGAAATGTTCACTTCTCCCGTGTGCGGCCCCAGCCCGTCCATGCGGGTGACGCGGCCCCAGCCTGTCCGTCGCGATCAACAATAAGGGTACTTACGACATGTGTCTAGTTTGTCCGTGACGAATCGGACACCATGGGGTAAGGTCATCCAAATGGAGCAGAGGCCAGGAACTGTGTCACAGGTCGTCCGCCGGGACCTTCTCACCCCCGGCGAAGTCGCTCGTATCCTGCGCGTCGACCCGAAGACCGTCACCCGATGGGCAACCCAGGGACGCATTCAGTCCGTGCGGACCCCTGGCGGGCACCGTCGTTTCTATGCCGCCGAGATCATGGGCATCGCCGAAGGCGGACTGCCGTGGTCAAAAAGGACCCAGTCGTAAATAGACCCCCGGCGGTCGAGGCCGGGGGTCTGCTCCCATGACGAAATCATCTGTTCACGGCGACGGAATGATTTCATCAAGCAGTTCGTCGAAGTGACCATCGTGTACGGCGGCTGCGAACGCACGCACCTCTGCGGCGGTCACCTTCACCGAGCCCGTGCCGGTGGTCGTCGACAGCGTCAGTTCGCCGCCGACGGATTCCAGCTCGATGCAGGCGCCGTTGTCGCACCGGAGCGTCGACTTCGTCACAGATCCTCCTCGGGTCCTACTCGTCGCGCGATCATACCTTCGAGGTGTAGTTACCCCCGAGTACGACGCCCATGGGGAAATCGTCTTCCGTGCGGGCCCCCTCTACCCGCGCAGCAGGATTGATAAGTCGCCGCTGGGCGGCAGCAAGTCCCACAACTTCCTCGGTGACACCATTGAAGTAGGTGACCACGTAGACCTGATCTGGATCTGGTTGCCTCGTAGCGTCTTCCAGCGACATAGCCGCGTCGCCCCCTGAACTGTCACCGTTTCCACAGCACATATCTTCTCCTCTTACAGCTTTGCGTGGGCCGCGAACCGCTGGGCCACCTGATGACGCTGTTCGAGGGACAGCAGCGGACGGCGCTCCAGAAGCGCAGCAGCTACGTCGGGGCAGCCACAGTCTTCTTCGGGGGCAACCTCTTCTACTTCTTCGTCGCCCGCGAAGTCCTCGTCGCCGTCAAATTCCTGACCGGGACCCAACGCCGCGATGAGACAGGTGATCTCGTCGTCTTCGGATTCGATGATGAAGTCTTCGTCGATGTTGAACTCGGCGACACCTTCACCGTCGGAGTAGATCAGGTACTGCTCTTCCCCGGAGGCGGTGATGGCGTAGCCGGGACGGTTGACCCCCAAAGCAGCGACCAGCTCCAGCCCGCCGCCAATACGTCGCCAGTCACCCGACAGCGGGGATCGACGCAGCTTCTGGGCCAGTTCCTCATCGGCTCCGGGTACAAGAGAACCGGCAACCCACACTCCGTACGCATCTTCACCGGCACGGACGACGGCAGCGGCGGTGCCAGTGTTGTCGTAGTGGGCTTTGACTCGTTCGACGAGGTTCCAGGTGGTGTCGGCGTGGCCGGTGTCGACGGTGAGGACGCCGGTGTCAAGGACGCCGCCGTCGTTCGTCTTGGTTGATCCCGCATGGAAGTCAGCGTAGGCCCGCTTGGACCGGGGGACGGTGATGCAGGTATTGGCGAAGGTCAGATGGCACGAGCCGAACAGGGCCAGGTGACCGTAGACGCGCCCGTCGGGGGTGATGGTGACCTTGGTCGGGCCTTTGAGCTTCGGGTCGGCGAACCACGCCTTCGGTGGGTTCAGCGGGGCAGCACCAGCCACCAGGCTCATCTCCTCGTACGATCCGGACAATCTATCGAGAATAGTAGCCATCTTCGCCTTATCGGCGGAAGGGATGTTTCCCGAGTTCAGCCGGGCCTTGGCGTTGTTGACCGCGTTGCGGAACACGGTGAGTTTGCCGTTGACCGGCATCGCGATGGGGAACTTGTAATTGGTCTTCAGCTGTGGATCACCGCCGACCCACAGGAACCCCCGGGCATACTTGGACATGTTGTCCCCGGCCCAGGCGTCTAGCGCTGCCCGAGCCCGCCCCTCGTCCCAGCTGGCGGTAGATGTGGGTAGCCCACTCCAGCCGGAGGCGCGTACGCCGAACTCTTCCATCGTCACCCCCTATGGTCCCCATGGGGCATAATGGGCCTCATGGCAGAAGAGAAACCCCCGAGAAAGATCGTAAGCGAGACGTTCGTGGACGAAAAGGGCAACGTCGTCGACAGCGCTGCCAAGGCCGTCCAGATCGAGGTTGTCGAAGAACTTCCCGACGGCCGCCATCTATCCCACATCATCGTTAAACATAAGTGAGCGGACCCCGCAGTCGAATCAGTTCCTTCTGTTTCTCGGCGATGTCCGGGAACAACAAGTCCAGGATCTGGGTGCGGCCGGGGAACAAGTCGCGGAAGTACACATGTACCCGCCCACCCATCCCCTGGGGAGCCGTGCCGATCGGCCCACGTAGATACATGTCTGTCGACTCGGCGAAATCTTCACCCCACGACGACTTGCCGTAATCCGACACCCCCCACACGACCTCGCGACTTGAAGCACCGCGGGTCTTGCTAGGCGGCATACGTACCCCGTCCCACTGCCAGCCGATGGGGAAGGGGACATGTGAGTCGCGTTCCACCCGGGCCTGCCACGTCTGACTCTTAGAACCGATACCTTGCGGCCTGGCGTCCACAGAGTCCACGTTGTGCCCGAATTCGTGGTTGGCCAGCCGTCGGGTGCCCTCGAATCCTGTGCGGACCCCTGGCTTCCAGAACCGCATGATCCCATCGCCTGACGATGCCGCGCCCACGTGGTCGGGGTTGCCGAAGCGTTTCTTCCAGTAGTCGTCGTCGGGGCTGTTGCCCTGCATCCAGGCGTAGGCACGCAGATACTTGTCGCCGCCGGGCAGACCTCGGTGGATGGATTCCAGGTGATCGGCCACCTCATCGGCCATCACATCGGGGCCGTCTTCGATCAGATAACTGATTCCGTTGCGGCGGATCAGGCGACCGTGCGCCACGTGGTAGCCGCCGCTGGTGTTATCGGAGTCGAAGGTGAGGTTTTCCACCGGGACACCCAACGGGCCGGTGTCTTCGGTGAGAATGTCGTCCCAGGTGTTGCTGTAGGTACCAGAGACGGCCCGTGGGTTACGAGTGCGTCCCTGGGAGACTGCCTGCCGGTGCTCACGGTCGGCACGTTCCACCCGCTCGGGGTAAGCCTTGAGCCTCTTGCGCCGGTCGGCTAGATCCGTCAGACGCTTACGGTCCCTTATGTCGTAACGAATGATGCGCAAGATGTTCTCGCGCAACTCGTCATCTGACCACTTGGGATCGTGGGTGCCACCGAGCCGCTGAATACCGGCGAACGTGGCGATGAGTTCGCTACGGTTCATGGTCCGCAGTCGCTGCACAGCTTTGTCTTCGTCGTCGACCTTGCTAAAGAATTCCAGGTTTTCCCGGTTGCGGGCTTCTCGCCGTTCCTTGAGTACTTCGCTGGTGGTCTTCTTGACGGCGCCTTCGCGGATTGCTTTCGAATTCAGTCGGTTACCCACCGTACGCTCTCGGATACTGATCCGGATGTCACCGACGGTGCCCCGCACTGGCACATGGTAGGACCGGGCCAGGTCTTTCAGCTGCTGACCCCGGACGTTGGCCAGGATCGCGTCGGCTTCGTCGCGGGTCTTCGCCTGGTCCAGTTCACCCCGGACGTCGTCGAGAGTCTTTGGTGTCTTCTTGGCGACGGTGGTCTTTTTCTCCGGCACCTTGGTTTCGCCCTTGATCCCCAGGTGGTCTTTGCCTTTCTGAGTCAGGTTGCCGTCGGAGTCCAGGTAGCCTTCGCGTTCGAGAACCTTGCGGGAGGCTGGGTGCGCCTTACCGCCGTCCCGGATGTCTTCCAGTCCGCGCTGCTGGGAGTCAGTGAGCTTGTGTTCCTTCGGTTCGCCGGTCTTCTTGCGAACCACCACCGTCTTCTTCTCTGGGGCTTTGGTCGTAGTCTTCTTGGCTTGCGGCTCTTCGGACTCGTGGCCTTTCAGCGACTCGCGGCCCTTGTCGGTGATGTGGTAGCGGCCCCGGCCGCGCCGTTCCAGCAGTCCCCGTTCCACCAGGTCGTCGACTTGCTCCTTGGCGCCGGGGGCCATCTTCGACTTGATCAGACCTTCGTCGCCGGAGTCGCGGACGCTACGCAGCGTCAACCGTTCCGACACCGACGGAGCCTTGGTTTCCGGGGCCTTCTTCTCTGGGGTCTTCTTCTCCGGCGCCTTGGTCGCAGTCTTCTTGGCGACGACTTTCTTCTCCGGGGCCTTGGTACCCACTCGGCTTTCGAGATCGTCGATGTCCCGCTGGAGCGCTTCGCGCTCTTCCAGCAGATCCTTGTGCCGCTTGCTGTCCTTGCCGCCACGCTGCTCGGAATTGGAGATCATGGTGTTGATCTGCTTCAACTCCTGGCGGCGCTGCTTTAGCTCTTCCCGGTCGGCGTCACTGCCCCCGGTCTTCTCCGGAGCTTTGGTCTCTGGCTTCTTCTTCGCGACGATGGTCTTCTTGCGGCCTTCTTCGTCGTGGGCGATCTCACGGACCCGGCTGTCGCGTTCCTTGGTCCGTTCGTCTTTGCGACGCTGCGCCTGCTCGGCCTCGCCGGTCTTGCTCAGGCGGTGAATGATCTCAGTCTCGACGTCGTCGCGGGTGTCGTCGTCGAGGCGGGTACCGCCCATCTTGTTGTTGATCTTGTTGATCTCGTCGTCGGACAACCCACCCAAATACCGCTTCTGACGCTGCCGGTTCAACCTGCGCAACGCCGCCACGTGATCATCGGTGTCCTTGACTTTCTTCACCGCGACTGGAGCGACAGAACCCTTATCCGGACTGGCTTTTTTGACCACCCGGGTACGACCGCCTCGCTTGGTCGCCGACCCCCCGCCACGCTTGGCAATCCCCCGAACCGCTTGCTCCGGACTCCTGTACCCCTTCTCGCCCTTCTTGGGCGGGTACACCCACTTCGACCCGACTTTGATCCGACCGTGAGCATCATGCTTCGGAACATCGACCCACTCGCCAGCGTGATCGTTTTTGCGCCGGTCGCGGGGATGCTTGGCCTCGGTGTAGCGACCTCGGAACTCTTGCAACGCGGCGTCAAACGCGGCCAGATAGGCGTCGTACTCATCGCCTCCGGGATCCTGTGGGGGCGGCCCGGAGGCTTGCTGAGCTGCGGCCTGCCGATCCCATGGCGCGATCACCGACGGGTCGTTGAACTCGCTGGCCAGCTCCTCATAGATCTCGGTGATAACGGTGCGCAGTTTGCCTTTTTGCTCATCCGGGATCGCCGGAAGACCACCGTGGGCATCCTGCAACAGCGCAGCCGCCGCGTACACGGCGTGGTAGATCAGGTATGGCTTGTCGTCGATGATGTCGCCCCACGGCAGCCGGTAACCACTGCGTCCGATCAGCGGATCGTTGGGGGAATCGGCGATCCACAGGAACATCTTCGCCATCTTCGCCGGGTCGCCGTTTGCCCACGCCTCGATCCGCTTCGCGGCGTCGTCGGCGTCGAACAGGGCCTCCCGGGGGGCGATGGGGGCGCCACGCCAGCCGCCCGGGTTGACTGCGAAAGTAGCACCAGAGGCAACTATCGCAGCATCGGGCCGGGTGACCTTGATCCGCAGGTCGGCGAACGCGGGGACGGACACCAGGGTCGCGGCCCGCTGCCGGCCGCGCAGCATGTCGGCAACCGTCTCCCCGGACAGGGCGTTCTTCTTCAGGACCGCCGTGTAGCTGTCCAGATCCACGCTTGGACCGGTGACTCCGTGTTCCAGTTCGTGCACAGCCCGGTTGACCTGGGGGACGATGGTCGGGTCGAGGAAGTACCCGTGGGCCCACACGACCCGCTTGCCGTCGACATCGCGTTCCTTGGCGTCTTCGATGACACCGACGACCACGGCCCCGTTGTGGCCCATGCCGGAGTGTTCCTGCCACCGGAACGGCTGCGGGAACGTCTGGTACTTCAGGGTGTCGCGGGGGAACCGGCGCCGATCACCGGTCGCCTGTTCGATCGCGGCGAGGGGACCTTCCCAGGTGATCGGGCTGTAGGTGCCCATCGACGCAATCAGGTAGTCGATAGCCAACGAGTGAGCACTCTTGTGCGCATTGCGACCGGGCCATTCGCCGGTGGCCAGCTTGTGCAGGTTGGCGCAGAAACCCTTCTGCATGCGCTTAGGGATCCCGTGACGCCGGGCAAACGCTAGGCACCGGTCGAAGTCGCCGGGGGAACCCCAGCCGATCTGTGCGGCGCCTTTACCGGCAATGTCGCTTTTGATCAGCTGCGGCGGGATACGCGTGGTCACCGTGTTGTCCACGTACACGTCGACTGTCATCACGGCCCCAAGAACTCGGTGTCGCGGACCTCGGCCCAGGCGATGCAGTCCTGGCGGAACTCGGCGGCCAGTTGCTTCAACTCGAACTGCATCGCAGGTGCGTTGTGATCATCGAATTCCAGGCACCAGCAGGCGTTCTGCCAAGGATCGGTGGGTGACGACAGCCAATGGCCATGGATGGTCGGAGTGTCAAAGGATTCCGAACCCCAGCCGTCACCGATTGGGCCGAGGCCGTTGGTGAACAGCAGGTGGGTCAGCTTGTGGAATCGGGACCATTCGGCCTGGCTGAGCTTGTCGTCGGAGTTACCAATCGACACGTAGACGATCATGGTTCCTCCACTACGGCGGCGGTGCACCGGCAGTTGATCACTTGCTCGGGCGGTCCAGTTTTGTCACCAGGGTACAAAAGTGGACTGTCCCCCACAATGAAGGGCGAAAGGAGCGCAACGATTTGCCCGTCGGCCTGTCGGTGGTCGACCCTAGTGTGGGAGTCATGAGTAGCGATCCACTTCTTGGCCAGGGACTGACCGAGCTGCGCCTGCTGCGCAACCGCGCCGCCAAACCAACCCGCGTTCAGGGCACCATTTACCTCTGTGACGGCAATAGTCTGAGCCCGATTACGCCACTGCTCGGACCCGGAGGCATCCAATATCTGGTCGATGACCTGCGCGATGGCCTTGGTGGACTGGCCCTTGTCGTGCCCCTCAATCAGCTCCCGGCGCACATCCTCGAAGACCTCATCCGGTATACGAACGAGCAGGTTGCGCACACGGTCGAGGTGGCTGCGTACCTCACTCGACGTGGAGAACCCTTCCCCGCCAACAGCGTTACGTTCAAGCCAGGTGACGAGGGTGTCGATCTCACCTCGCCAGAAGTCGTCGGCGAACCGGACCCCGTCGGGGCTTGGCTGCTCGGTTCCGTTGCGGAAGACGAACCGGTGTACCCGTTTGAGCCAGCGGCCGAAAGCGGCAAGGACTAGCGCGGCGAAGGCGGCCTCCAGCCCGGTCACAGTAGCTGCTCCAGCTCCAGCCTGCCGCGCATGATGCGAACCTCGTGGGCCCACTGGTGAGTGATCAAGTCCACGCAGTAGTCCATCAAGGCGGTACGGATGTCGTCGGCGTTGACGGGGACCTCCTGGTCCCGCAGCGCCCTGGCCAGATGTCCGAACCCGGAGGCCAGCAAGGCGCGGGCGTGCTCGGGATCTTGGACGTGCGAGGACAGGTAGATCTCGTCCCAGGGGATGGACTTGAACTGGGCGCCGCCGGGCTTAGCCTTCAGGGTCTTGCCGACCCGCTCCAGGGCCTGACGGACCTGAAGGTCAGCCACGGCCAGCAGAGCCACCTGATGCGGGGACGACAGGGCGGCAGTGACCGCCTGGGGTGTGCGGTTCTGGGTGCCGGGGGTGGCGTTGTTTGGCGCGTTGGGCAGGGTGGAGCGCCGCGGCTGCTGACCCGGGTTGAGGTCTTTGAGGGTCCGCTGCGGCGGTGGCGGCGACGGTGGGCGCCCGGCGATCCCCTGCGGCCCGCCCGGCTGACCGGGCATGATCTGGTCGGGGGCCACCGACTTCAGCTTCAGGCCAGCCTTGTCTCGCAACTCCTTGATTTGGATCATGTTGCCGTCGGACAGCAGCAGTTTCACCGCCAGGTTGCGCTGGTATTCCTCATCGCTGGGTGCGGCAGTGTCGGGCAGATCGGCCGCCTTGAGGACCTCGTCAGAACTGACGTAACCCTGCTGCGCCAGTTCCAAGGTCTCCTTCAACCGGTTCGGCCGGGTAACCAGGCTGGCGGTGTCGAACCAGTACTTGTAGCGCTCGGGGCTTTTGCCCATGAGTTTCAGGGCGGGCTTGAGGTAATTCTCGGTGAGTGCGTTGCACATCCTCGTCATGATGGGCTTGACGACAGTGTCGATAGTGGACTGTTCAATGGCGGGACCATTCCAATGGTTCGCATCGCCCATGCCGGTGATGATTTCGGGGGCGATGTCCATACCATTGGCGATCGAGGTGCGGCATTCGGCGCGTAGCGCAGCCGCCTGTTCGGACAGGACGGAACCGAAGATGATCGGTTCTTTGATCTTGTCGGCCAGGTCCCCGGGAACTTCGATCATCGTAGGAATCAGCTGACTAGCGTCACCGAACTCTTTCAGGTTGCGCCGCGCCGTATCCAACATCCGCTGCATGAACCCCTCGATGCCCGCCGCATAATCGTCCTGGGCAGGAAAGTCGAGTTCCTTGGGCAACGGCCACACGCCGCCGGAAGCCAGGCGACTACGGGCCTGGGCCAAGATGTATTGGCTGAGAATTTCCAGCTCGACCAGGGTGGTGATCAGTGACCGGGCAGGACTGTAGGCGCAGATGGATTCCTGTGCCGCCGGGTTCCAGGTGCGAAACACCAGGTCGCGGCCTTCGCGCAATTCGTATCGACGGTCACCGAAGTTATAGGCGAACTGGCGGATCGGCTGGCCGCCAGGGTAGGCGAAGAAGTCCTCCATGCGGATCAGCTCGTTGTACTGCACGACGAACCACTTGTCGGAATCTTCAACTTCCAGCGCCACCGTCCAGTATTCGCCAGACACCATGGTCGCTGTCCCGGCCAGATTTTGCAGCTCCGGCTGTTTCTCCGGGCCACCCATGACCGTATAGGCGAGTTTGCCTACCGGATTACCAGGCTTGACCTCTTTGGACACTTGACCCCGGTCGTCGACTTCGGCGACATAGATGCGACACCGCGAGCAGCACGAGCCGATGTAGTTGGCAGCCTTGGCAAATTCGGGCACACAGTTGTATAGCCGCCACAGTTCGGCCTGCCACGCGGTGTCTAGTGAGGGGTATTGCGACCAGACGGGCATCGACAAGTCGACAGCCGCCGCCGATGCGATCAGGCTGCGACTTTTGTTCTTGCTGTTGCCCCAGGCCATACGGTCCTCAGATCTTGCCGTGGTTGTGGTTCAGCCGTCCTCCGGCGTGCGCCACCGACCAGGCAGCCAGTCCATAAACCCACCAAAAGCTGGTGCCCATGATCGGAAACCAGGCGACCGCGGTGACTGGCCACGCCGTCCACCAGCCGCAACACCATGGACATTTGATCCACTGCGACAGCAGGCTGGTGTATCCGATCCGTTTACGCAGCCGTTCTCGCTGGCGGTCCCAGACGTCGTCTTCGGCGATGAGCCGGGCAATCCGGGCATTGGCTCCATGTGCCAGCGCGAGGCTTAGCACAAGTACGGCAATAGTGGCAAGATCCGGCACAAGCCCATGATATGGGGAAACCGGACATCAAAGCTACAGGGTGTACGGTGGGGCAACTCGGTGATAGCCGCCCGGGTGCAAGCTGCTGGCCAGACATCGAGGCAAGAACCCGTCGGCACCGCGCTGGATGGCTGGGCGCGGGTCTGTCTAGGTGTGACGGGTCGCCAGCAGCTCACCACCGGGTGAAGTCGTAACCGACACCCAGGCCCTGATCGTGGCGGTTGTCGTGGCTGTAGACGTACGGATCGACGACCTTGGCCCGTTTACGTTCGTTTAGCATGTGCCACCGGCAGCCGTGGACCATGCCGTCGAGACGGTCCGGGGATTCCCTGTGCGAGTCCCAGCTGATGAACCCAGTCAACTGGTCTTCGAGGCGCTGGAATCGGCCGACGAGATGGAACCGGTGCTGCTGGGAACGCATGGCGACAGGTTCGGCTCGGGTCTTCTTGCCGAGTTTCGCGTCGACTGGTTCCAGCGGTGGACTGGTGTCCATCGGCGCTTCGCCGAGTTTTTGCAGCTCGATCCATGCGTCGCAGAACACTTGGTGCACCCACGATTTGCCAACGTTCGCCTCGTAGATGACCTTGTGGGCGCCCCACTTCAACATGACGCGCCAGGCGTGCAGGGCGGCTGGGCGCCCGGCGGCCTGAATGGACTCGTCGGCGAGGACCCACAGATGGTCGTCCACCGTCCGGGCGACCACTACGACACCCATCTCGTCATGGTTGTCGCCGGATCGTCGCCTGTACGCCGAATCGACCACATTGCCCTGATCGTCTACCTGAGCGGGGTCCACCCCGACAACGATGGAGATGACCCGCAGATCCGGCGGGATCTGCTCAACCCGAGCCGATTCCAGGTCAGCGGCGGAGAACAGGGCACCGTCTTCGAGTTCCAAGACTTCGCCGTACAGCTCCTGGCGGCCGATCGCGGTGCCTTCGTAACGCTTCTTCAGCTCCCGGGCGGTGTAGGCGGACAGGGACCGGTTTTCGAAGGTGGCTCCGCGGGCGATGCGGATGGCGTCGGCGATCTCCAGGTTGTCCGACTGGGACTCGGCGAGGAACCGGCGCAGCAGGGGACTATTGGCCTTGGGGGTAGTGGTGACAAAGATCCGGGGATGGTCCCCCTCGACGTCCACGCGCAACGCCGGAACGATGCCCTCGTCGTAGGAGGCCATGGCGACCGGCCACTTGATGAGTTCGTCCAGCCACGCCGAGGCAAGGTTGTGACCTCGACCAACGTCGGCGTCGTCGGCGCCTTCACAGTGCAGCTTGACCCCGTTGGCGAACATGATCATAGGTCGGGGGCTCTGGCGGTACTTGTAGTCGATGTCGCGCAGCAGGCCGCGGCGGGTCAAGGCGTTCAGAACCCCAGAGTCCCCTTCGACGCAGATGTTCTTGGCGTCGGCGAGAGTCTCCGCGACGATCAGATGCTCGGTGGGGATACCCCCCTTAGACAGTGGATGCAGGATCGCCCGTTCGACGATCCACTCGGCGCCCGCCCGGGTCTTGCCCCAGCCGCGGCCGGCCAGGGCCAGGAAGACGAACCAGTTACCGGGCGGCGGCACCTGCGTCGGCCGTGATTCCCACCACCAGGCCCCCCGGACGATTTCCTCCAGGACGTCGGCGTCCAGTGAGTGCAGCCAGGTTTCCCGGTCGGCCTTCGGTAGGCAGGCGAACCGTTCCTTGAGGCTCATCTTGGTGGTGTCCATATGTCCGAAATAGTACGGGCCTGGTATTTATGGGCGCAATGATTCGCAGTTGCAGGCACCCAGGCCCCTGTGTACATTGGGACTCGCGCAAGATGCGGCGAGGTGGCCAGACGATCCAGTGAGCTGGATTCGCGGGGTGGACAGCTGGTGCCGGGTTGTAGAAGCGCGGGGCCTGGTGGAGTTCTCTCCTGTTCGCCACCGGGCCAACGGATACAAGGCCCGGGGTGGGCCACCTGCTTTGGGAGCAGGACATGCGGGGTTCGACACCCTGGTATCCGACGCAACGCGGTGAGGTGCAGCGGTCGCACAGAGGGCTCATAATCCTCCGTTAGCCGGTTCGACTCCGGTCACCGCCACGTATTGACAATTTCATAGCGGTGGTCGGTGCATGGAGGTTCGGTTACTTCAAGCTCTATTGGCAGAGCGTTTCTCTTGTAAAGAAATGGTTCTGGGTTCAAGTCCCAGGAAGATCCGGGAAACCGGAAACCCCGCGCCTTGCTCTTCCTCGGCCACCACTCATGCCCCTGTTGAGTCTTCCTGGCACCAGTTTCTAGAGCTGGACCTCATGGCAGTCCTCGGCTGAAACCTTCTAGGAGGTGCGCGTCGAATCGCGTGAGGGGCTCGAATACAACTACATACGTTCCAGGTGCATTTGGTTTCGGGTACTTCGCGAGTTCGATTCTCGCACCCTCCACCACTTGGGGGGTGGCCCATGGCGGGCAATCTAAATCCCGCGACCGCCTCTTCCTCTGGAACGCAAGCTTTCAATCGTCTTCCGGGACTGATTGACTTTTGAAAACTGAATACGTGCGCCCCAGGTGCATAGACTCCGGTTACTTCACTATCACGCTGAGAAAACACCGTGGTCGATTCTTCCTCTGGGGCTCAAGGCACCGTTGCCCGGTGCATTCGACTCCGGTTACTTCAATCCTTTTTGGTAGGGGATGTACCTGGTTCGACTCCAGGCTTGGCCACTCCTGGCCAAGTAGCTCATCGGATAGAGCGCCTAGAAATACACCGTGGTCACCTCTTCCTCGGGCAACACACACTTGGGCCCCGTCTTTGGACGGGGCCTTTCTGTTTCACAAAGGAGAGGAGATAGACCGAATGCGGGTAACCAGCAAAAGCATGGCTGAACTGATAGACGCTCTTGACCCCAATGGGACCCGGGTGGGAAACGTCAGCTTCAGCTACCGAGTGGCCATGGGCAACAGGGTCCTGGAGACGGAGTTCAACTACGGCCGAGCCCTTGGCTTGACCATTACTACCTGGTCCAGCGGCTGGTTGATTCGTGACGTTGCCGTCCGAATCGAAGGAGTCGAGCGGGACATCTGCAAGGTCCTTTTGCGGATCGATTACTTGTTCGTCGAGTAAAAGGAGAATAAGAAAATGGACATCAGCAAATCGGTTAGGAAGGCGGTTGAGCTAGGCACTCTCCGATCCCAGATATCTGCTGTGGAAGAGATGCTCAAGGTGGCTGATGATCAACTGTCCGGCGACCTGACGACCCAGATGGTCCGCAACGTCATGGCCACGGCCAAGGAGGAATACCTTGCCAAGGTCCAGCAGTGGGCCGACCAGAACCGAAAGGAGAAGTGAATGGCAGGCAAGTTCAATAAGCAGAGCAACCTACAGCGCACGAAGCCTTCAACGCCGGTCCGCACGACCTCGGTCGCACCGGACACCGTCACCAATGAGGGTGCGGTCGGCTGGTCGCGGGACCCGAAGTCGGAGCTGTTCCTGCTGGGCGTGGCCAACTTCGTCTCCGAGGACACCTTCTACGAGGACAAACTGCTGCGTGACAAGCGCTACGACATGCTCGTGACGCAGATCGCGGCCAACGATCCGGCGTGGCTGGAGGGCTTCTTCCCGTGGCTGCGGTTCGAGGCGAACATGCGCTCGGCCCCGGTCATCGGTGCAGCCATCGCGGCCAAGTCCATGCTCGGCACCAAGGCTCCCGGTGGCCGTCGGATCGTCGCTGGGTCACTGGGTCGCGCGGACGAGCCAGGCGAGTTCCTGGCGTACTGGATCTCGCGGTGGGGTGACAAGCTGCCCAAGCCGGTCAAGCGTGGCCTGGCCGACGCGATCGTACGGCTCTACACCCAGCGGAACCTGCTCAAGTACGACATCTCGGGTAAGGGTCTGCGGTTCGCCAACGTGATCAACCTGGTGCACCCGTCCCCGGCTACGCCGGAGCAGCGTGAGCTGTTCAAGTTCGCGCTGGAGCGGGCGTACAAGGACAACGTGGAGATGCCGGAGTCGCTGAAGGTCGCCAAGGCGGAGAACGCGTTCCGCAAGGAGATCGCGCAGGCGACGTTCGACTGGGATCACTTCTTCGTCCGGACCGACCGGTCCAACGTCCTGAAGGCTGCGGGTCTGACGTGGCAGGACTTCCTGCCGCGCGTGCCGGAGCGTTATAAGACGGCGGCGTGGGAGACCCTGATCCCGACGATGGGCTTCCAGGCGCTGCTGACGAACCTGCGTAACTTCGACGAGGCGGGGATCTCGCCTGCGGCCCGCAAGCTGGTCACCGACCGGCTCTCGGACCCAGACAAGGTCGCCAAGTCGAAGATGTTCCCGTTCCGGTTCCTGGTGGCGCACCGTAACGTGCGTTCCCTGAACTGGGGTCCGGCGCTGGAGACGGCTCTGGACGCTTCGCTGGCGAACGTGCCAGAGCTGCCGGGTCGCACGCTGATTCTGGTGGACCGGTCCGGCTCCATGAACTCGACGATCACGTCCACGCCGAACAAAAAGTCTTGGCGTGACGCGGTGGCCGGTGTCCGGCTGTCGGAGCTGGCGTCGATCTTCGGTTCGGCTCTGGCGCTGCGTAACATCGGCTCGTCCACCCTGGTCGAGTTCGGTGGCACGTCGCGGGAGATCCACTTGCGCAAGGGCGATTCGCTGCTGCGTACGGCGAACCAGAAGTTCACCGGCGACATGGGTGGCACGTATCTGGCGATGGCGGCCCGGAGGCACTTCAAGGGCCACGACCGGGTCATCGTGATCACCGATGAGCAGTACCACGACGGTGCGGCGGGTTCGGTGGTCCCGGCCAACGTCCCGGTCTACACGTTCAACCTGGCGGGCTACTCGGCCGCTGGCGGCATCTCGGGTCAGTCCAACCGGCACACCTTCGGTGGCCTGACGGACAAGGCTTTCAAGCTGATCCCGATGCTGGAGGCGGCACAGTCGCAGCGGTGGCCGTGGGAGACCGAGGAGTAGCCGATTTGCGCGGGTATTCCTTGCTTATACGTCACTGGGCGATAGGGGGCCGGGTGACATATCACGTGGAGTTGTGGCAGCAGCCGCTGTGGCGCCGAGCCGTGGCTACCGCGTATCACTGGTACGACATGCGGGTCTTCAAGGTGCCGGGGTTCAAGATTGTCGAGGGTCTGCTGCTGTGGTGGCAGACGCGTGGTGGTGATCTGGAGATTCCCCTATGCGCCAAGCAAGATCTGCGCTGCTATCGGTTGACCCGCAAGGGTCGCCGGGATCTGGCCACCGTCGAGGTGGATCAGGAGACCTATCGCCGGCTGGCGAAGGGTTTGGAGCTGCCTTCTGGTTAAGTGTTTGGCGGTGACGGGTCCCAGCGTGTACAGTGGGACCTGTCACCAGGACCCACGACTTCTCACCAGCAGGAGGGATCAGGGGTGGTCCCGGGCAGTCGTCGCGTGGCGCGACCCTGCGGACAGCCACGAAGCGAGGAGGAGCCCTGTAGGGGGTACCTGCTCTGCCAGTCGCCCGGCACTGGTCTCGCAAAAGCCGGGCACCTTCGGACATAGCTCAACTGGAAGAGCACCCGTCTCCAAAGCGGGTGGTTGGGGGTTCGAGTCCCTCTGTCCGGGCGAGGAAGCCAGGGACGCCTGGTGGAATCAGGTGGATGAAGGCACCCGATATGTCGTGCTGCGACAGTCGACCAAACAGCGGTGAGGGCAGTGGGGCTAAGACTGTCGACGAGATTCCCGGCCCCCGCCGGAGTCCACTTCAGGGTCCATAGCTCAGACGGAAGAGCGCCCGGTTGAAACCCGGGAGGTCCCAGGTTCGAATCCTGGTGTTCCCACGTAAGGCCAGAGACAGGTACAACCAGGGGGCGTTAACGCCGACGCTAGACGGCGAAGGACGGCCTTGAGATACGGTCTTGTCGTAAGTAGCCGTACCTGCGCCCCCTGCACCAAACTGAATCTTGGAGAGTGAACCGGGCGGGGCCCGGGGCCGTCTCGAAAACGGTTAGATCCGTAAGGGTTGGGGTTCGAGACCTCCGCTCTCCGCGCCAGGACCTGTGGCCAAACGGCAAAGGCGCCCGATCCAAACTCGGGATTTTGGGGGTTCGACTCCCTCCAGGTCTACTTGGCTCGATAGCTCAACGGCAGAGCACCACCTTGTCAAGGTGGGAGGTGGGGGTTCAAATCCCCTTCGAGTCGCGGCGGAGTTAAAGCAGTCGCCACAGGAGTATCCACCTGTGGAAAGAGGCCAAGGGTCTCGCTATAGGGGGGCCTCTCCCTGAGCCCTGCTCCACCACATTCACCCATAGTGCAACGGCAGCACGGCACGCTCTGGACGTGCAGATCGTGGTTCGAATCCATGTGGGTGAGCGCAGCAGATGGCCCCCGTTGGCCCGAGGGGGAGGAAGGCACGCTGTATCGGGCCCTAAAGCAAAGGAGAAGACATGGCGGCGAAGCATCGCAAGCCCGGTGACTGGCGGGCCGTTGCCTCCGCCCGCGCCCACGTTCTTCGGATCCTGGTGCGGGGGCACGGACTGACAAACACCCCGGGGATGAACGAAACCGGCAGCGCCGCCTACCGGCGGCTGGCGGAAAAGCTGAAGAAGAACTAGCGCGGGCCTTTCGGGGCACCCCAGCGGCGGGACGAGGCCGGATCATGCCCGGTAAGTGGAAGCCGCCTTTGCTCCATGGCGCAGTTGGCAGCGCAGCTCACTGTTAATGAGATGGTCGCAAGTTCGAATCTTGCTGGAGCAGCGAGATGGAGAGAGTAAGCAAACGTCGTGAGGCGTGCCCGGACCCTAGGGATTGCGAGTCGCTTATGCCTGCCCAGGGGCAGCCCAGCGCTAAGACTCAACCGGACCTGGGCGACTCTCTTCATCTTGGAGCACCTATAGCTCAACTGGAAGAGCAGCTGTCTTACAAGCAGCGGGTTCGAGGTTCGAGTCCTCGTGGGTGTACGGCAACGAGGTGGGTCGGGGAGCCTGAAAGCGTCCGGCCGGTCGCCCGTGGAGCGAATCCAAGCCCACCTCGTAGCTGAATGGGTCGGTAGCTCAGAGGTAGAGCAGGGGACTCTTAATCCCTGTGCCGGGGGTTCGATACCCTCTCGACCCACGGTTCGACACGTTCTTGAAAGGGTGGGTTTCTGCCTAGAGAGTGTCGTTCAAGGGAGGGGATGGGCGACCCCGGTTAAAGCCAGGGGCAACGTCCAAGTGAACCTCCCGGGCCTGTCCTCGTGGCGGAATTGGCATACGCGCTGGATTCAGAATCCAGTTTCTGGGAGTTCGACTCTCCCCGAGGATACGAACGTGGATGTGGTGTCAACGGCAACACACCTGTCTTCCAAACAGGGGTTCAGGGTTCGAGTCCCTGCATCCGCACGGAAGGGGCGTAGCTCAGTCTGGCTAGAGCAACGGACCCCCACCTGATACGGGGTAGTTGACCGTGGCCGCCTCTGTTGGACCGAGCGCCGCACGCGGGACGTACGCCGAAAGGCTCCAGGGTGGGGCATCCGCGTGTCGCAGGTTCGAATCCTGCCGCCCCTTTCTCCAGCGTCATGGCGCAGTGGATAGCGCTCCAGCTTCCGAAGCTGGCGGTCGCGGGTTCGAATCCCGCTGACGCTACTAGGGGGAAGGACCTGGTGGTCCGGCCGGTCTGTAAAACCGGTGCTCGCGCATGGTGGGTTCGATCCCCACTCCCCTAACGGAGAGGTGCCAGAGCGGCAATGGGACGGGTTGCTAACCCGTAGCCCGGGTGATACCGGCGCAGGTTCGATCCCTGCTCTCTCCGCAAGGCCCTATAGCTCAGCGGATAGAGCAGTGGTTTACGGAACCACGTGCCGCAGGTTCGAATCCTGCTAGGGTCACGGCGTCATAGATCAACTGGTAGATCACCTGGTTCTCAGCCAGGAGGGTCGGGGTTCGAGCCCCCGTGACGCTACGCCTCCGTAGCTCAGTCTGGTCAGAGCGGCTGCCTTGTAAGCAGTTGGTCCGGGGTTCGAATCCTCGTGGAGGCCCGAAGGCCCCGTAGCCGAGTGGTTGAGGCACCAGCCTGCAAAGCTGGCTACGTCGGTTCAAATCCGGCCGGGGCCTCTGGGGCCTACACGGTGCCAAGCCCGGATTTGACCGGGTATGGAGGGTTCGATTCCCTCTAGGTCCACGATCCAGTATCCCAATCGGCCGGGGGCGGGACTTTTAATCCCAGGCATGTGGGTTCGAGTCCCACCTGGATCACGGAGCCGTGGAGTAATGGCAGCTCACCTGCCCTTCAAGCAGGACGGTGCGGGTTCAAATCCCGTCGGCTCTACCAGGCGTTAGGTACCGCGGCCCCAGTGGGGTATGGTGGACACGAACAAGGGAGGCAAGTAACACCAGAGAAAACTTGATCCCGGGAGAAGATCATGGTGAGAGACGCCGACCGCAACCGACAACGGTGGCGGCAACGACGAAACGAATGGGACGCCGCGCACCCCATCTGCGCAGACTGCTCAAACACCACCAACCTCAAAGTGGTATGGCGGGGCGAAGGACCCAAACCGTTCCGATCAATGCTGGAAGCGTTCCGCTGCAACCAAGAATACCGAGACCGGATCCTCGCGCAGTGTGTCAACCTGTGTTACACCTGCTGGCTGGCAACCCGGACCCGCAATCCACACGGCGGCGGCGCAGCCGGAATCGCCCACTGCAAATGCGCCCCGTGCGTAGACAAGCGCCGAGAGTACAACCGCATCAGCGGGCGCGCACGGCACAAGCGGCTGCAAGAACGCCGCGAACGGCTCATCGAGAAAGGCGTCGAACCGGGCCCCTACCGCAAGGCCAAGAAGGACCGCAACTCAAACGCCTGGAGCAAGACAGAGCCGGGACGCGAGTGGCGCCACTCACGGCGACACGACGCGAAACAAGCCTGGCTGGCCGGACGTACCTGCGTCGAGTGCGGTACGGCGGACAAGATCCGCTGTACCTGGATCGACCCGCCGGGACCGTTGCCGTCGACTGCACGAATTTGGGCGTGTGGGAAGAAAATGCAGGCGAAATACCTCGAAAAATGTCACACCCTGTGTGTTTGCTGTCTACGCACGAGGAGCTGGACCACGAGGAGAGAAGGCCAATGAGCGGCGAGAACTACATCAACCACATCGCGCTGGTACTGGATGCATCCGGGTCCATGAGCGGGCACCGGCGGTCGGTGATCACCGTCGCCGACAACCTGATGGCGCACCTGGCAAGGCGGTCACAGGAAATGGACCAGGAGACCAGGGTCACCGTCTACGTGTTCAGCGACACGGTGAAATGTGCCATCTACGACAAGGACGTGCTGCGTCTGCCGTCGATTGCCACCCTGTACACCGGCGGCGGGATGACGGCGCTGATCGACGCCACCGTGCAGTCGATATTGGACCTGGAGCAGACGGCGCAGCTGTACGGCGACCATTCGTTCCTGACGTACGTGCTGACCGACGGGCAGGAGAACCGCAGCCACAAGTTCAATGCCACCTTGCTGCGGGATCGGCTGGACAGGGCGCCGGAGAACTGGACGTTTGGCGCGTTCGTCCCGGATGCGCAGGGCGTGTTCGAGGCGAAGCGGTTTGGGTTCCCGGCGGGCAACATCGCCGTGTGGGACACCACGTCGCAGCAGGGTGTAGAAGACGTCGGCAAGCTGATCACCGACACCGTCAACAGCTACATGACCGCCCGTGCCTCCGGTATCCGGGGTACCCGCAGCTTGTTCTCCACGGGTGCCGACGCGGTCAACGCGAAGACGGTGGCGAAGCTGGCGCCGATGAAGGCGGGCTCGTACTTCTTGGTGCCGGTCCCGAAGGATGCGGTCATCAAGGAGTTCGTGGAGGCGACCGGTAACCAGTACAGGATCGGCCAGGCGTACTACCAGCTGATGAAGATCGAAACGATCCAGGGCAACAAGGCGCTGGCGGTGGTCGAGAAGGCCACGGCGAAGGTGTTCACTGGCACCGGTGTCCGCGGCATGATCGGCCTGTCGGATCTGACGGTGCGGGTGAAGCCGAACCACAACCCGGAGTACGACATCTTCGTTCAGTCGACCAGCGTCAACCGCAAGTTGATCGCGGGCACGAAGGTGTTGATCCTGCCATGAGCAGCACATCTAGCCCGACCCAGTATCTACTGGAGCAAGTCATCGAGAGGGCCACGCTGGAGTACAAGGCCAGCGCCGAGTCTGGCTTCGGGGGACCGCCTCACTGTACGGCAACCGAGAACACTCAGGAATTCATTCAAACCATTCCGGCCGTGGGTGTGGATCTTCTGCTGCACCTCGCGGTGCTGGAGATCGCGGCATGGCGTTTGGCGTACCCGGATGAGATGTCAAGCCACTAACGTCCCAGTGGTACTATTGGGACCATGAAATCAATCGTCCTAGAAGTCGTGGCGGTGGCGCCCGACGACTACGACTCCCAGGATCTCGTGGACATGATCAGCGAGATCCTGGCGATGGTCGAGATGAACGACAGCGTCAAGGTGATCAAGGAGGGGGCGATCGATGGCCGGTGACCTGTGGGTCCTGAAGGGGTCCGGCCAGGTGCTGGAGAACGTGCACCAGCCGGGACAATGCGCCGGCTACTGGTGCACGATCCACCGGCCGATGCCAGGCCCTTGGCGGGACTGGCCGATGAGGTTCATCGCGAACGTCGTCATGGTGCGCACATGCCCTCATGGCATTGCCCATCCGGCGGTCGAGGATGTGATCAATCTTCTGGCCTATTCCGATCACGACTGCGACGGATGTGACTGTGGAGCCGATGTCTGGGTGAGAGGACAGGGTGGGTTGTTTGGAGAAGGCGGCACAGGGCTCGAACCCGCCGGATGGGATGTTGATCCAGATCTGGATGCCCGACCGGGACCTGGGGATGAAACTGGTCCATTGGCTTGAGCGCAACATCGGGTTCTACGACGTACCGGAGCTGGCGGAGTGGTATCACCCCCACGGCTACATCATGGACATCTCGCCGGCTCCCGTCAGAGAACAGGACGAATCGTTCCACTGGCGCCAACCGGGAAGGCCCACGTGATGACTGAGCAGCAACGCAACACCCCGGTCGTGATCATCTCGGTAGACGAGGATCTGGACGGACTACGGGCTGAGGCGGAGCGGCTTACCTCGAAGGTTCAGTGGATCACTGTTTCGCCGGACAGGTTCGCCGAGCTGATGACCATGCTGCGCCAGAGGAAAGGACATGGCAATGAGCCATAGGTAAGCCGGGAGATACCCGGCAACTATGGGGAGTTGCCATGTCACATACGGACAAAACGCGCCCCGAGTGGGTGCAGTTCCGTGATCCGCTGAACCGGCAGTTCATGAAGGAAGTCCACGATCATCGCGATGGCGCCTGCGACTTAGACGATTGGCTCCAGTCCAGGTGCGAATGGGTCCCATACTCCGAGTGGTATCACTGCTACCTCAACCATCCGTACTACCGGGCCTGGCACCGCGAGTTCCGCGAGCGCCAGCGCCGAGGCCACCGGCTCAATCAGTGGCGAATGGCTCGTGCCGCCTGGCGGCGCCAACGTTCCCAGCTGATTTCTGGCGAACTTGACCCCGACGGGCTGCTGATTCCCCAGCACAAGCAGTACAACTCCTGGAAACAGGAGAGCTGGTACGACTAAAGGAGAAGACAATGGCCGCTCTAGTGGAGGCCGGGTTCGGGCGTCAGGTGGCCATGCTGGTGGCGGGGGTCATCAACAGCCACCTCATGACCTGTAACGGAGATCCCTGCGACGGGTGCTGCCCGCTGTGCTGCGCCCCCTGTTCAGCGCTGTTGTGGTTTCGGACCAACACCCAGGCCCGATTGCAACTGGCGTACTGGTTCCAAGAGTGGGACACCGGCTGGGATTGGTGCCTACCAGACGGGCAGATTGCCTGGACGATGATCGACAAGCACTGGCAACACCAGTGCCCTGCATGTGGGGATGTGTGACCGATGACCTCGAATGATCGGCTGGTGAAGCTGACGGTCCTGCTGACCCCAAAGGCGTACGACGCACTGGTTCTAGGTGCGCAGGCAGCCGGGTGCTCGAAGACCGACTTCGTGAACGCGTCGCTGCTCAAGACCGAGGAGCTGATGCGGGGGCTGTCGTTCCGGCTGCCCTGGTGGCTGCGCTGGCTGCCGATCAACCCGTACTTGAAGCTGGAGCCCGTGACTCGCGACGACGAATAGTTGCGGGCTCCAGCTGCCATCGCGCCTAGCGCCCGTGTAGTACACTGGGGACAGTGGGGCAAAGGGACGCCCCAAGAATGGAGAGTCCAGTGGTGAAGGTCTACATCTTCGCCGGATTCATGACGGTCCTGGCGATTACCGGACTGGCCTGGTTGATCATCGCCAGGTTCGGGCTGGCAATCTTCCGGACCAAGAAGAAGGAGAAGAATGACCAAGCGACTCCGGTTACCGATCCTCGCCGCAATCGCGGCGGCGATGGTCCTGGCTTCTGGGTGTAGCACTATCGCGGAACCCGACAAGGTGGGCTTGTACTACATGGAGGGTCCCAGCGACGGCTACGCGTTCAAGAAGTGCATCGAGCCCGGCAAGACCGGACCAGCGGAGTGGAACAACTCGGTCGTGTACCTGCCGACGAACCTGCGGACGTGGAACATCGCGCCCGACGGCGGGGACACGGGGGCGGCTGTGGTGGTGTCCACCCAGCCGGAGACGAACCAGCCTTCCGGTGTCCAGGTGAAGGTCTGGTCGACGACCAGCTTCTACTTGAACACCTTCTGTGATGGGGATGGCGGCATCGTCAAGTCGTTCTGGGAGAACATCGGCCGGCGATATGCTGCCGATGGGGATGCGGGCTGGCGCAACATGCTGGTCCAGGTCCTCGTCCCGGCGTTGGAGAAGGCCACCCAGGACGTGGTTCGCGGGTACACGGCCGATGCGCTCGTCGGCAATGTCGGCGGCGTACGTGCCGAGGCCCAGACCAAGATCAGCAGCCAGTTCACCGCGGAACTGAAGCGGCTGTCCGGCGGGGACTACTTCTGTGGGCCCGGGTTCAACCGGGCGCAGAAGGAATGCCCCCAGATCGAGATGATCATCCGCGACGTGGACTACGCCGACCCGGGAATCCAGGACGCGCGTAACGCCAAGCAGAAGGCCATCGAGCTGGCTGCGGCGAAGGTTGCCGAGGCGGAAGGTAACGCCAGGGCCGCCCTGGCGCAGGCGTCGGGCGAACTGGCCGCCGCGCAGAAGCGTGGCGCTTTGTACGAGAACAAGGCGTGGGTTCAATTGCAGCTGGCGGAGAAGCAGTTGGCAGCAGTCGAGGCATGCGCCAAGAGCCAGTCGTGCATCATCAACATGGGCAGTGGCAGCAACCTGCTGCTGACCCCGCAGAAGTAGACCCCTGCCGGGGTCGTGGGACGTTCAGCCCGGCAGGAATCGAAGGCCCCTGGTTACCGCATGCGCCGGGGGCCTTCACTTATGCCACGGGGTACAGTGGGACCATGAACGGGTCGCAGAAGTGGCCGACGGCAGAGGAGCTACGTCCCCGAGGCGTGTGGGAAAGGCTTCAGGGGTGGTGGGGCCCAGCTGACTACGACCCAGCCCCCCGCGCTGAGCCAGTTTCCTGGGGTCCCCTCCGCGAAGTGGTCTACGAGACAATCAATAGATCCGAAGGGGTGAGGGACGCATGGCCGAAGGTGACTGGCACAAGATCGGTGATCTAGAACCTTTCATGGAGACACTGCACGGGCCCAACGTGACACGGTCCTGTATCGACTGTGGACGTAGATGCTACAGCGTGCCAAGTTGCCCCGACCCCCGCTGCACGACCTGCGCCACAACGTTCCGCGGGGCGCTGCCGGGACCGGAGCGACTAGCTTTGCGAACAAAGTTCCCCCGGGCCCGCGGCTAGTCCAAGCTTTCGTCGTTGGGAACGTCAATTCCCTTGGCGCGTAGGGCGTCCACTAGGACCCTGGTGTATTTGGCGGCGGCCAGACGCTGCGAGTTGACCATTGTGTGTGTCTCGTCAGCGGTCGCCTGGACCTGCCGGATCGCTTTGATGATCGCTATAGCGGCGGCAGTCACCGCGGTGATCAGCGTCCCCGCGGCACCCAGAACCAGGGCAATGTCTTGACCGCTCATCATGTGATCCGCACCGTCCCAGGCGCTTCGAGCACGGGGACCTCCGGCGCGTCGGTGATCCTGATCCACATTATGTAGGTACCGACCGCCAGAACAAAACCACCGGCCGGGCCGATGAGAAGCCGGGCGTAGTAGGCGGTACCTGCGGTTTCCCATGACGCGGCATGCCAATCGGGGCCCGCGGGGTCTACGCCCGGCGCCTTGAATGCTACCTCGACCACATCAGCGGTCGGGTTGTAGATGGCCCCGTTCACCGTCGCCAAGATCCTCGATCTGACGAATACGGTGGATAGGTCCGAGATGACGGCACTCATCGACAGTCCTCCTCTGGTGTCACGGCGGACCAGTTTGTATCAGGATCGGATGCAAACCAGCCGGTGGTGACACCGTCGGCCCGCCATCCGGTGGTCGGGGTCTGGGCACACCACACGACATCCGCGGGGGTCGGTGGCTGTGGGGGCAGGAACTGCACCTCGACGCCCGCCATGACCCACGTCTGCCCGCCCGGCGACGACATACCGATGGTGTAGGCGCCAGACGCTCCCACGGTGGCGTAGTAGGAGTAATGCACCGAGTTGGCGCCGATGTGAAAGTCACCGAGGCCACTTTCGGTGGCACCCAGCAGCGGTGCCCGGGTGGCCGGGTCGATGGATGACACGTCGACCGAGCACCAGCTCAGTACCGAGCCCGGACCGACAGTGTTGATCACTGCCGACGGCAGCCCGGCTCCGTTTTTGACCGCGTTGATCGCCGGGACTGCGGCCAGGAACGCCCCGCTGGAAGCAAGGTAGTGCTCGACGACCATGCCGTGGCGGCTGGGGGCGGCGGTGCCCGCGGAGGTGATGGCGTACGGCGCCGGGTTTCCGACGACGGTGCAGGTGTCGATGCGGGCGTATCCGTTGAACCCGCCGGGGGCTGCGGTGTTGGCGGTGTTGTACACCTGAGCACCGCCAGAGGTGGCCCCGGACGGGTTACCGGTGTCCCAGGTCGTCAACTTGATGATGATGACATCCCCGGCAACGGGGGTGGGCACCATCACCGGTGTGGACAAGGCGGCGATGTTAACGGCGGCAGAGTAGACCGGGTAGACGGCTACGGGGATCGGCATCCGGCCCCCCGGCGATCGGTGGCGCGCCCGAAGAACGCTCCTTTAGTTCCAGGATGTGCCAAAGGTAGCAGCTGGTTCAGGTTGGTCTCAAGTGTCCGATTTACTGGTCGAACTGACCGTCTTTGATCGCGGCGATGAACGTGGCCCACTCATCCCGACTGAACCAGATGACATCGGCGGGCATGTGGCTGTTACGTACGCCGACGTGCTCGGCTTCGCTGCGCGGGTCGAAAGCCACCTCGACACATTCGCCGGCGGAACACCCCGTCGGCTTGATCCAGTTCATGGGCCCCCCTCTGTGATGTTGGTGCCTCCGATGATCCAGCCCTGTTTGACCCAGTCGGGGATGTACGTCTTGGTGTTGCTCTTGACGAGTCGCTCGTAGCCGAGCAGGGACCGCAGGCTGTCGGCGAATCGCCTCCGTCCCAGCGGGTAGGGGCCGACGTTTTCCTTGTGGTACACCACATACGCCTGATAGACGGGATTGAATTCACACCGCTGCCCGGGTGCCTTGACCAGCTCCCCGGCGTCGATCGAATCACCGACAAACTGGGCCACCGGGTCAACGTCGCGCTTGTGGTCAGCAACCGCCTGCTTGACCTGGTTCGGTTCGACAAGGCGTCCGGCTACCCGGAAGGCGCACAGAGCCGAAACCAGCAGGTTGAAAATACCGTCAGCCTCCACGGCGGCAATCTTGCGACCGATGTTCGGCTCCGACAGCTGGCCTACCGAGCCGTCGTCGGAGAACTGGGTCACAAACGGCAGCGTCTTGACCCGCTTCCACACCGCGTCTTCGTCGCTGGCGAACTTTGGCAGGTGGTTGGTGGCAAGCCAGATGGTGCACTGCGGTTCCCACTCCTGCTGCTTCTCGTACAGGCTGCGGGTTTTCATCCGGTCCTTGCCGGTCAGACGCTTGAGCAACTCGTCGTCGAGCTGCGAGTCCTGGCTGGTTTCCGAGGTGGTAACAAAGCGTGCACCACGCAGCTCGTGCAGGCCCGGGGTGGCGGCGTCGTTGCCCGGGGGGCGTTTATGGAACGCCGAGGCCATGGCGGTGACACCGTAGTCACCGAAGATGTCTTGCATCATCTCGACGAACTGGCTCTTGCCGGTGCCCGGCAACCCGTGCAGGAGGAAGAAGGACCGCTGGTCGGCTTCGCCGGTGAGGGTGTATCCCAGCGCCCGCATCACGTAGTCGCGCTGTTCAAAGTCGGGTAGCAGTTCGGCGAGGAACTTCTCGGCCCGGGGGGCTACCGCGTCCGGGTTGTAGCTACAGCCCATCACCTTGGTCAGCATGTACTTCGGGTCGTGGGGTAGGAATTGCAGGGTGACCACGTCGTAGACGCCGTTGCGCAGGTTCAGGTAGCGCGGGTCGGCGTCGAAGTCGTTGGCCGAGCAGGTGACATGCGACCGGATGATCTTCAGGGCGTTGTCGGGGCCGGTGTTGCGCAGCTTCTTCACGTGGGCGGTGTACGCCTTGGCGTACACGCTGCCCTCCTTGGTCATGGTCTGAGCTTCGGCGTCCATCTGTTCGGTCAAAGCTTCCCAGGCCATCGACACTTGGGCCCCACCGGGATCCTCGTCCCAACGCATCCCGTCCCACACCCGCCACATCTTCTGCTCGGACACGTAGCGGATGCAGCAGCGGTTCTTGTCCAGGAATCGCACACAGGCGCCGGTCAAGGTGTAGTCGTGGACACCTTTGGGACGGGCCAAGGTCATCGTGGGAGACGCCCCCTTCACCGGACTGTCCACATTGGACGGAGTGTTGGGTAGCCCGGAGGCCCAGTCCTCGTGCCCATCGGTCACCGACGGCCGCAACCGATCCCCGTATCCTTGTGCCGCAAGGGCCTTGGTGGCCTCGGCAAAGTTGCCGTTGTGGTTGTAGTGCGCATACACGAAGAACTTGGACAGCGGCTCCTCGGTCGGCAGGCCAGTCGCCGACGACATCACATACAGGCGATCAAGGGCCCCTCGTCCGGCATGTCCAGTGGTGGCACTGTGACCGTCTTTGCGATCTTTACCCGGACGGACCCAGTAGACGGTGTTCCCACCGGTGTGGCTGTAGGTCCAGCCTGCGGGTCCAATGATATCGGCCCAGTCGGCTCGTTCGTTAAAGTCGTCTCCAGGGCGTACGCCAGTTCCAGCGGTGCGCGGCGCGGGGGCAGAGACACTTCGCTCACGAGGTTCCTCCTTCGGCATCTCATCCAGGATCTCGCGCATCGCCCGATGGATCAGGTTGCGGGCGTCCCAGGTGATGGTGGGGATCTGGCCGAGCTGTCCCGACAAGACCTCCCAGGACCGACCGGTCGAGTGAACGGTGCCACCGGTCGGGGCGACAATGACATAGCCGCCCTCGCCTCGGGTTTCGGCGAGGACTTTCACCTTGTCGTCGGGCTTGGCGACTAGCTCTTCGGCGGTTGCAGAGCGGCGAGCGATCTTGGTGTTGCCGGGGACCTCGTGGTCGCCGATGCGATACAGCAGATGGATGCCACCCGACGGGGTGATCTCGGTGTAGCCGAACTCGTCGGACAGCAGCACTGCGAACGCATCGCCGACACCGAGGTCATCGCAGCGTTCCCCAATCGCCTGGATGGATTCGGCGGTGAAGGCGCGGCCTTCCAGCTCGGTCATCTCCAGATTGCCGGAGACTTTGCCGCAGACGATGCCGATGCCATAGTTCGGGTTATCGGCCCACCAGCTCTGGACTGCGGAGACGAAGGGGCGCTCCTGCTGCCACACCTTCCACTCAACGGCCGGACGCTTAGTCCCATCGGCCCGAATGGGGACAACAGAGCAACCATTTTCCGCCCAAATCCGGGCAGCCTGGGCAATTGACCCTTGGTCCCATTGGCCAGTGGATGGTAGTGTCACGTCGTTCCTCTCTGGTTGCGAGAGAGTCGAGCCACCGGGCCCGGATGTCCCCACATCGCGGGCCCGCTTCGCGCGCTCTGAGGCCAAAGGGTGTTCGTAGGCTACGCCGTGGATCGTCGGTTGCGCCAGGGGTTCGCCCAAGGTTACTGTTGGGTCAGTTGGCATGGACTCGGTAGGCCTGGGCCCATGGTCTTCTCCTTTCTAGGAAGCCCGGCCGGGTCCCCCGTTCTTCGGCCGGGCTTCTGAATGTCTTAGAGCCCCTTTGCCGCCAGCAGCACCTTGATCTCACGCAACTCCACCAGGATCATTCCCAGCAGGGACAGCTGGCCCAGCGCCGCCGCCGTGTCGTCCGGCATCCCGGGCGTCTCGATGAGGTTCTGAAGCTTCTTCAGCTGCTCGATCATCTCATCCCGGCCGGCCATCAGAACGGCGGCTCATCGTTCTGGTAACCGCCCTGAGCATTGCGGCTACGGCTGAGGAAGGTACCGTCGCCCCGGTCGTCACGGCCACGGCCGGAGTACGGATCGCGGGCGTACGGGTCACGTCGCGGCGGGGGTTCGTCACGCTGCCGCCGGGTGTCGGTGTATCCGTCGTGCCGGTCGTAGCGCCGGTCATCATGCTGTCCGTAGTCGCGGGGACCACGGTCGTCGTAGCGGGGCCCGGGATCACGCTGAGACCGGTAACCGTCGTCACGCTGCCACTCCGGGCGAGCCTTGCGGGGGTCATACTCCTCCCGCTCCCGGAATGTCGCGGTCCATGGCGGCGGGGCCGAGATCGCCTTGAACTCCGGGTGGTCGTTGAGCCACTTGCGCCCCAGGTCCACGGCGTTGGTGTCGTGTTTCATCTCGTACACCGAGTACGGGCTCGACTTGTCCGACGGGTCCTTTTGCTTCCAGATCAGCAGCAGGGTCTTGCCAACGGACCGCTTCAGTTCCTTGATGAGCAGTCCGGTCAGGATCATGGCCTGGGAGTACACGCGTCCTCGGGTGCCATCATCAGCATCCACGTCCAGGTCAACAATGGAAGCCCGCAGCGCATTGTTCGGCCACTCCTTACCGTTGCGAGTGACATAGCCCGTCGGGCAGAACTCTGTCACTACCGGGCTGATCTCGTCCCACAGCTTCACGATCAACAGATGGTTCTGGTGACTGCGGGGATCGAATAGCTCACCAGCCCCACCGGATTCAAAGTCGTCGAAGTCGTCAGTTGGTTGCGTCATTGCTCTTCTCCCCCTTCTGGGTAGATTTCCACCCGAGTCGTGACTCTCCAGGGACGGTTACTGTAGGCAAGCACTTCCCCGGATTCATTTACCGCCTCGACGTCGCCGCATCCTTCCTGGGTCTGCGTTCCCACCACGGCGGAGCCCTCGGTGCCCCAGCTTTCCGTTGGCTCGCCCCGGTAACCCTTAAGGGTTAGGTTAAACGTCACCGGCCTTCCCCTTCAGTTTGTGCTCTCCGATGTGCTGTGCCGCACTGGTCCACATCATTGACTCAGTGCGAAAGCTGCCCCGCGAGTCGTTGTCGCAGCTGCACTGCCAGTGGAACCAGGTACCTCCGCTGCCATCACCAACGTAGGTATCCGTTCGGTTGAAGAAGATGGTGAACCCGTCGTCGTCATGACGTCCCAGCGAGGTCATTGGTCTTCTTCTCCTTCGTGCATTGCCCGGTGCTCCTCCATGGCGGCTAACATCACTCGTTTCGAGGTGTACTCGTGAATTTGTGAGTCGCAGGTGCACATCCAGAGGAATTTGAGCGAGTGGCCCCGGCGGTAACCCCATTCCAGGTAAAAATCGTCACCCAGGTATTCACCTAACTGGTCAGTAATCACTTCTTCTCCTTTCGTACCATTTTGTACCCAGCGCAGCCTTTGTCGGTGGCCGGGTCGTCGGCACCCATGGCCTTGTTGAACAGCGGGCAGTACTGGCACCACAGGAAGTCCGGTTTCGCGGGGACCCGGTCCCAGATCTCGGGGTGGTTCTTTATGTCCGACTTCTCCAGCCGGGCGGCCAGTCGGTACACCCTGGTCAGGGCCTCAATGGCAATTTCGGGGCGGTAGTCGTCGGCCCATACGTACATGTCGTCCAGGCGTCCGGAGCGGGGGACGAAGGCGAACGCCACCTTCGTGATGTTGTGCCCGGCGGCGTTGAGCCCGTACGCGTAGGAGTGGATCTGCGGCAGGTACGAGGCTCTCGGGCCGGTGTCGGGCAACTTGCGCATCACGTCGGGACTGGCGGACTTGATGTCGATGACAATTTCGCCATGAACCAGGTCGGCTTTGCCACGGATTTCGGGGGTGACCTGAACTGGGTGTTCGATCAGCCACTCGTGGCCGTCGCGTAGTTCGGCTTCTTTGGCGTATTTGCGGATGACTGCCTCTAGGCGGGTGTGGATGCTGGAGCCGACGAACGCCGCCCACGGGTCGCCCATGTTGTACCCGGTCACCCCAGCGATCTTGTAGGCGAGCCGCCGGTCACATTCGACACCCAGATCTGATGGCCCCAGCGCCAGCTGCATCTTGCGTGGCGCGAACTCTTCATACATCCGCACCATGGTCATCAGTTCGGCTTTGATGTCGGCTGCCAACCCCCCCAGGGGCGCATCACCCGGGGCGGCAAACGGGTTCACCGACGCCGGAATGTCTTGCTCAGCTGGCATGCCGGTGACGCTACAGCTGGGGTGCGACAAGACCCCCCAGGCGGCCATCTTCTCGTCTAGGGGTCCGCGGCAAACGGCACAGGTCACCGGTTCCATGCCCACCAGACATGCCAACGGCCCCACCGGTCGCGACCCGCATGCTCGCGAAAGCCATATCCCACATGGCCTTCGATATGCAGGGCCTCTTTCTCGCAGGCAACAGTGCCCCGGGGGCCACGTTTAGCGCAGCAGCGCAGGATGCGTTCCTGCGGCCGGCGGCGTCGAACGGAGATCATGGCCTGATTATGCCGAAACGGTGAGACAAAAAGAGGCCCGCCGAGCCGTTGAATAGTCAACAACCCGGCGGGCCTTAGCGATGGTTCAGTTGTAGCAGTCGCAGGCGTGCATCGAGCAGCAGTGGGCGCAGCCGTTAGAGCAGTTGTACCCGTCGCCGCGAGGCTGCTCCAGCTCCGCCTTCAGCCGGACAATCTCGTCTTCCAGCTGCTCGATCTTCTTCAGTCGGGCGTCGAACATGGCGCCCAGCAGCTCTTCGTCACTCTTCATGGTCTCTCCTGCACCTTCTGGTGTCGCCGCAGCAGGCCCGGCTCCAAGTTCAGCAGCTTGCGCCACCAGGACCGGTCGGCCAGCGCCTTGTCGATGCACCGTTCGCAGCCGACGTGGGAACAGTAGTGGCACTGCCCCTCGCAGCCGCACAGGTCGTGCGGCTCATACGGGTGCACGTCCAGGCAGTAAGCCAGCCCCCCGCAATGACCCGTGTACCCGTGCCGCCGGGCCCATTCCGAACCTGGCCAGTGTGGACAGTCGGCCCGATGATCCCAGTCTGGTCCCGCTGGGGTGAAGCAGTGCGGGCAGCTCTTCATCTGGCTGCCCCCGGCATCCGCTTGTTGCACCACAGGCAAAAGTCGTGCTCCGGCCGGCCACACTGGTCCCGCTCCGGATCGGCCCACTCGGGCCGGTCGTCTCGCCATAGCCAACGCATCACCCGGGCTCTCATGTGTCATCCCTGGGGTCGGTAGCTCCGAAGCCTTCCTCAATCGCCCGCATCTTGCGGGCCGCCGCCCCGAACTTCGCCTGGACGTCCAGAAACCGAGTCGACGGGGCGTCATTCCACCGGCTGATCATGTCTCTGGTGCCGGTGTCGGGGATGAGCCCCGCCAGGATCTTGCGGGCAGCTTCGAGGTCGCACCAGTCACCCGAGCGGGCCTTCGCCGCCATGTTCAAGGCGCGGGCGGCGCACACAGACCCGCCGGGGCCGAACGATGCGCCCTTGTGCCAGCCGAGTTCGGACATGATCCGCACTGCGACCTCGAAGTCTGAAGCTACCAAAGTCCTCATCGGATCTCCTTTACGGGGCCGATCTGCCACCGGGCGGTGTCCGCGCCGAATCTCGCGTTGGTCGGCTTCCATGTCACCCCGTCGGAACTCTGCCAGCCGTTCACGTCGATGTGGGCGGCGCAGGTCCACACCTCGTGGGGGACAGTTCCGGCGGTCCGGAACCGGCGTACGTGGGTGGCTGGGGCTCCGCACATGCATCCTCGGGCCCTGGCTTCGGCGTTGGATTCACGGAACCGTTTGTCGACCGCGGCTGTGTGCCAACGGCCCCACCGGTCGGAGCGGGAGGCAAATATCTCCAGGAGCCATCTGCATAGTCTCATCGCCTTTTTCTTCCCCTTTCCTGGGAAAAGCGTGGGTTCCAGGGCACCCCGGAACCCACGCTCTCGTCTACTCGATGTTGATCTTCTCGACACCAATGGCCTGTAGATAGATGGTCAGATCCCACGGATGCGGAACCGACACACCCTTCTCCAGCAGTGACACCACGGCAAGGGTGGACTCCATCTGAAGGGCCACCTGCTTGGCGGTCATCCCGCGTTCCTCGCGGAACTTGCGGCATTCGGCCATGAAACTCAGCCACATCGGTGGGGCCTTGTCCCCCTTGTAAAGGGTGCGCCGGGGGGCATAGCTACGTCCGCTTGCACCGCCGCGAACCGGCTTACGGTCCGCGGTCACACCGGCTCCGGGAAGGTCTCAGGGTGCTTGCCGCCCATCTTGTAGGACAAGATGGTGACCTTCTCGCCCAGCCGCCACGCATTCCACGCCTTGATGGTCATGGCGAGGACGATAGCGATCCCCCGGTGCCCGCGGTCCTTGCGTAGCCGCTTGAGAGCTTCGATCAGCTCGTAGATGGGGTCAGTGGCGTGCAGCCCCTGGCCGTCTTGAAGCCGGGCGAAAAACTCTTCCGCGTCGGAAGGCGCGAGGTCTTCGAACAGCCAGTGCACCAGCGCCAAGACGCTGGGGGGCAGCAGGTGATCGCCTCGCTGGTATTCGCTGGTCATCGTCGACACCAGGGTTCGGAACGTGTCGGGGTCTTCGTCGAAGAATCCGAGCAGGGTGGCGTTGGTGAACTGGCCACGCTTGGCGATCGTCTTACGGGCACCGCTCCTCCATGCGTAGATGATGCGCAGCGCGGAGGCGAGGTGACCGGCGTTCTTCTCGCCGCGGTTCAGTTCCAAGATGTCGCGCAGTGACCGGTTCGCGCCGATGTCCATGGCTTCCTGGGCGCCGGGGTTGATCCCTCGTACAACGACGAGGGGGAGTCGCAGCTCGGGCTGCGCTTCCAGGTGCTCCCCGTCGGGGAGCAGGGCACCGGTGGTGGCGGCCTGGATGAGGGCGGCGAGACGGTGTTGTCCATCTAGCAGCACTCCAGCGTTGGAGATCTTGATGGAGTCTCCGGTGGTCTTCCAGTGACCCTGAAGCATGTCCAGGGCGTAGGTGTTGGTACGTCCGGGCCGCAGGGCTCGGTTGTGGGTGTTGTGTCCGAGAAGCGCGGTGGCTTCGACGGCACCCATTTGGACTGACTCGAAGGTCAGCCCGTGGCCATTCTGCTTGGCCATGGGTTCCCCTTTCGTGGGTGTGGGTCTTGTCCCCATGTAAAGGAATGTACCTCGTCCCAGTGCCCACCGGCAACCAGTGCCCCATCGGTCATCCCCCCATTATCCCAAGATCAGTACCTCAAGTACCCAGCCCAACCCCCCATAGATCCATAGGTACTGATGAAAAATGGGCCTCCACCAGGAACAAGCACCTAAAGTACCGACAGTACCTCATTTTCAAAGAGTTCATAGGAGTTAAAAAGTATCTAGGGGTACGCGCGCACGCGTGTAAAGAATAAAAGTGAGGTACTGGGTACTTGAGGTACTGATCTTGCAAAACAGCAGCTCAGCCGTCATCCGCGCACAGTACCCAGTACCTGATCTTGGTGGGATCAGTACCTGATCTTGGCGAGGGTCCGGTCACCGGACCTCAGCGCGGCTCGCCTCCAGCTCGTCCAAAGCCGCCGCAGCCGCCGACGCCAGATCCTTCGGATTCCCCGGCCCCGACTTCCCCGACACCGCATCCGGTTCATAGATCCGGGCAAGTTTCGCAAACCGGTCCAAGGTACGCAGCCGCAGCTCGTCCCAGCGGGGATCGTCGGGGTCGCCCTGGTTGCACCGGTCCAAGATCCCCCGCAGCTCGGCGAGGAACAGCCCCCGATGCCCAGCCTTGTCCCGCTCAATGTCCTCATCGCGGACCTCATGCGGCAGATCCCGCAGCTGCCGTGTCACCGCCGCAGCCACCGTCCCAAACGCCGGCCCCGGATCCTCATACACCTGGGCAGCACCCGACACCCACGGATACGACGACACCACAGCCCCCAACATGCATACCTTTTTTCACGTCACAAAAAGTACAAAGTATCCAGATACCCAGACACCCAAGGTCAAATTTACAGCAACCCCAGAAACCAGAAACATAGAAAAGGAACACTGAAACAAGATCCAGACACACAGATGCAGGGAGGGGCTGTCCCTGGGTTCTGGGTGGCTTGTTCGGGTTTGTCGGGTGCCTGGGGGTCTGTGGGTCTGGGGTGGGTGTGGGTTACTGGGCCCTACCCGGGTTCATGATCGTGTCCCCTTGGTCCCCTATGTACCTTGTGTCCATTTTGCTCGGACTGTACCCGTGAACCTTGATCGACTGGGGTTCCCCCTGGTCACGGCCCAGTGTACCCCGGTCGGTGTCGGATACCCGACAGACCCTTGGGCCAGTGGACCAGTGGGGCTAGGCTCAGGGGGTTCGCGGGCGCCTACGCCCGCAGAGACAACCCTGGGCAACCGGGGGGAACGGGAGACCTGATCATGGTTCACGCGGAGCGGATCCCCGGCATGTCCTGCTGCACCGCGGCCGGCCCCACCAGCACCAACATGGGTGTCGTGACCTGTGGCGAGTGCCTGTGGCACCTCGCCTGCGAGGCCCTGGAGCGCGGGGGCGAGGAGCTGACCGCCCTGGAGGCGGTCCGGCGGATCGCTGAGTTGACCCACCCTGAGCTACGGATTGCGGTCATCACGGCACCGGTGCTGGGCGCGAACCTGCCTGCGCCGGCGCCCATCCAGCCGACCCCCGAGCAGGCGCGGGGGTGGCTGGCCACCGGCGAGGACTGGCGCCTGTGACCTGCGGTAACGCACCGTTTGCACGGTACCGGGTCTCGGTCTTGGGCCCCGGTGCTGTGTAACCAGGCGCGTGACCGAGCACCCCGTAGGGGGGTGATGGCTTTGACCTGGGGAAATGGAGATTTGATCATGGTATCGATCATCACGGAGCAGTGGCACATCGCCTCCAGGGCGGCCGAGGCTCGGCGCCGGGTCGTGGTCGGCGGTTTCTGGCTGGACATGATGGCGCCGGGCTGGCGTGACCGCATCGACTGGGACGGGCTGATCATGGAAGATTGTCGGCATTGCGTCGCCGGTCAGGCCCTCGGCGACTTCTCACGGATGTTCCGCCTCGGCCTGAGCGGCGGTGACGCCGTCCGTCTCGGCTTCCTGGCCGATGGCACCATCTCGTACGGCACCCTGCGCTGGGCGTGGCGGGAGGTGTTCGCGTAGTGGCCTACGGCAGCAAAAACCGCAAGCGGATCATCGACCTGATCGGGACGCTGCGTAGCTTCCAGATCGGCAACATGAGTGCCAACTGGTATCCCACGCCGCTAGCGGTACCGATCGGCAGCCTGCCGGGGGACGCCATCCTCGCTCTGCGTGCCCTTGACGGCGACACCCCGGTCTATGTGATCTTTAGCTACGTCACCCCCATTGCCTGGCGATTGGCTGGGCGCCGGTGGGTGGCGCCCAGCCACCGGTATTCGCGGACCACGACGCATCACCAAGACCTTGCGGCGCAAGGGATGGCCCTGTGGGACCACTGCCCGGACGCTGCCGCGTAGCGCATCGATTCCCATGGTGGGCAACGATTCCAGGAATCTTTGCCCACTGTGGAATCCGGTACGGTACCGGGTGGAACGGGAGAGAAGATCATGACGCGACAGAACACCCGCAACGGCCCATGGCTCACGCTGCTGTGGTCCGCGCTGATCATCATTACGTGCATCGTGGCGCTGGCTGCCTGCGGTGACCGGCGGCAGGCAACCCAGCCGTGCCAGCAGACGTGCACGGTACCGGGCCCAGTGCCCAGATGCTCCATGGCGGGCCCAACGCAGCCGTGCGTGGACGAAGTAGGCGACAGCGGCCTGTGGGTCCAAGCCAGCAGCCCCGCGGCGTGGCCGGTCGGTACCGCCGTGGACGCCGGGCCGCTGTCGGTGCCGCTGTGCCAGGATGCCGGCCCCTGCGTGGGCATGTGGACCGATGGATCCTGGAGGTACGTTCCGCCGTGCGGCATGTGGCCAGACGGCGACGTCATCGACCTGTGCCCGACCGAGGACGGCGGTCCGTGGCCGTGCGCTTGGGTACCGTTGTTCCAGGGCAACGGCGTGGGGGACGCTGGGGCCCTGGTCTACCTGTACGGGACACGCTCGTGAAGATGTATCGGGAGGTTCGGGAGCTGTTTTACGGCGTGACTTCGGTGGTGCACGTGTGGCCATGTGCCTGCGCCGAGCACGGGTCGGTACCGGGTCACTGGCACGCGGTCGGTACCGGGGCCAGCCGTAACGCCGGCAGTTGGCCAGGCAGGCAGGTCACGGCCGGGACACGGGAGGAGGCGCAATTGCAAGCCGGTTTGCAGGTGGTTGGGTTGCTGGCCTTTGCGCCATCGCTGGGGATCACACCGGGCGAGTGGGCCCACCATGACATGCCGCAGGACTGGTGACGCACGGTTTCCTTGGCACACAAGGCTTTGCGGCCCTGTGTGTCTTGGAATCCGGTACGGTACCGGGTGAAGGGAGCAAGACCAATGATCAACCTTGCGCAGGCCCGGGAGCTGTTGCCGCAGGCAGTAGCCACACAGGGGCCCGACTTCGTGTACAACCCGTCCGGCTTGGGCGTATGCCAGTACGAAGCGAGTGACCGCGATCGTAACGGAAACCCGTACCCACTGGACTTGCCCCAGCGTGTCACTGGGTGCCTGGTCGGGGTCGCCTTGGACCTTGCCGGTGAGACGCGGCACCACGGGCAAATCACCAGCATCGCTGCCGTTGCGACAGCGTTCCCGGACATGATGACCGTAGGCGCCTGCAAGTACTTCCTGGTGGCCCAAGAGTGGCAAGACCAGGGCTACACCTGGGGTGAGGCGCTGGCTGCCGCGGAGCGCGCTGCCGCGTCGTCGCTGTCCGACGCGGGATGATCTCACGGGGGATGAGGCCCGGTACCGTGATCATGCGGTGCCGGGCCTCTTTTTGATCAAAGCTTGATTGACATGGTCCACGGGGGCCGAATGGGGGAGGTTTCCGGCGAGCTGAGAAACGACTCTTTCACACATCGGCTGAGAGCCTCCGGGACATGATCCATATGTCGGGGGGTTACCTGGGTATGGGTAACGCCCCATTGGGCCCGCTGCGTGGCTCCGAGGGCCGTTTCCGGGGCCCCGTGGTCCACTGGGACGGGGCTCACCGGCCAGTAGACACACAAAAGGCCCCGGAACCTCACGGTACCGGGGCCTTTGTCCTAATTCAGTTGTGCAGGGCCAGCCTGCGCTTGATCTCCCACGCCACCAGTGCTTTAGCGTGCGGGCCAGACCCTAGAGCCTGCGCCAGCACCCGTTCAGCCTCTAGGGCCCGACCGTGCCGGATCAGCTCCATGGCGTACCCGAGGACCTCGACAGACAGGGCGCCGGGAGCTGTGGCAATGATCTCTTCCGGTTGCACGATCACCTCCCTAGACACCGCAGGCCCCGGTACGGTACCGGGGCCTGCGGTGGGTGACTCACTCGGCGAGGGTCTCGGCCCCGGGCGCCCCGGTCGTCTCGACCTCGGTCACCTCGGGGATGACGCGGCCGGCGTAGATAGCCGACTCCAGCGCCCGAAGGGCCCCTTCCTGCGTCCAGTTGCCCTCGGCATCGCAGCGAACCGACACGGTACCGGTCACGTGCACGGTCACCTCGGCGCTCTCGCGCGGCAGGTGCTCGCCGAGACCGATTGCCCGCAGGGCCTCAACGACCCGGCCCTGCGTGTACGAGTCGCCGAAAGAGCCGGCGCCCCGGCCCCAGGCCAGCGCGGCAGTGACGATCTCTGCCTCGCGGGCCGTGACGTCGGCGGACTTGGTTGCGGTGGCCTGCGTGTTGCTCATGGTCATGTCTCCCATTCCGATCTTGCACCGTGCAAGATCCCCCGGTACCGGGGCCCCCGTGACTCCCGGTACCGTAGGAACTACGCGGTACGCAGGGCACCTTCCGGCAGCCCCGCCACCGTGTCCAGCTGAATCCGGCTGTACAGGACATCGCGCACCCCGTCGTACAGGTACTGCCGCAGCAACTCCTCAGTGATGCGCCCCGACCGGCTCAGCGGCACGGTTACCGTCATGGTGCCGAACCCCTCAACCTCAGTGGAGACCTCCGCCTGCCGCGGCGGCCCGTAGCTGTCCAGCCCCGCCTCACGCAGGACCGTCTCAAACGAGCCGCACAGGTGCCCCGCTTCCGCGGCGAGGGTGAAAGCCGCCACCATGGCCCGGCGCTGCGTCTCGATCTCCGCCGCGTGCTGGCCCGACGCCGTCGGCATGGCCCCCGCCCCGTTGTACTTGGTCAGCAGCGCCCCGTAATCGAAGGTGGGCGTCACAGTCGCCACGGTGTACCCGATGGCACCCTCGACAATCTTCGTGTAGAGCGAGTCGGCCAACTGGCGGCTCCTCAGGGTGCGGTAGAACACGTCGGCCACCACCGAAGTTTGCGCATCGGGGGCGGTGACGCGGACCCCGGCGAGTTCTCCGGTCAGCCACGCGCCCAGTGCGGCCGTGTCCAGCGTGACCGGGTGCCCCTGGGTGCGCATGTCGGCCAGCTCCGGGTGTCCGGCGCGCCGCAGGGCGTCCGTGACAAAGTTGTCGTATCCCCCGTAGTTGGCGGAGTGGTAGTAGGCCCGCGCAGCCAGCAGAGCGGCGTCCTCGGCCGGGTCGGTGATGGTCACGCGCTTCGTCGCCATGATCAAACTCCTGTTCTGATCTTGCACCGTGCAAGATCCCTAGGTACCGGGGTCAAGATCGAACCCGGTACCGTAGGAACCGCACGGGACCTCGCTGCCCCAATGGGGCACCGGGACCAACGTAGGTCGCGAACCCGGTACCGTCCACGTTGTGTCAGATACCCGACACATACCGGGACCCGGTACCGTGCAAGCGGCGCGTTACCGCAGGTCAGTCCACCCATTCGACGTAGTCGTCATAGCCGTATTCGTTGTCACAAGCCAGATTCGCCCCGTCCGTTGCGACCCAGCCGAACCCGGGGGTCCGGTGCAGGACCCCGAGGGCCCCCAGTGTCGATACCAGCTCATCCGCCCGACGGCGGCCCGACGGAGCCAGGGCGCCTTCCGGTACCTCCACTTCGCGCCACTGGACCACGGCGTATCTGATGATCGATACCATGATCAAATCTCCATTTCCCCAGGTCAAAGCCATCACCCCCCTACGGGGTGCTCGGTCACGCGCCTGGTTACACAGCACCGGGGCCCAAGACCGAGACCCGGTACCGTGC
>Ga0209382_10000414_pt1 | contig 70404 bp, 55 predicted proteins | sample SoiMetdeltSBSDD5_FD_187599 | JGI IMG/M metagenome (GOLD analysis project Ga0209382, IMG submission 187599) | Bulk soil microbial communities from a Populus tree surrounding site in Tennessee, USA - Soil MetaG P. deltoides SBSDD5 (SPAdes) (version 2) | ecosystem: Environmental > Terrestrial >...
GCTGCGTGTCAGCTTGAGCCAGGCCCAGCGATTGCGGCTGACGAAACACCACACCTCCAGCCCGGAAGCGTACGAGTACTACCTGAAGGGTGTCGCCACATTTACCTCTACGGGTCCCGCCGCGGCAAACATCATCGGGAACTCCAAGGCTGGCATCGCGCTGCTCGAACGGGCTGTCGCGATTGATCCCGAGTTCGCGCTCGCTCATGCGCAGCTCGCGTGGGGCGAGATGTTCGTGGCAACGACGAGTGGCGACGTCGCCGCCTTTTCGCGCGCGCGCGCCGCGCTGGCACGCGCGGATGCCCTCGATCATAACCTTGCGGAATCGCACGTGGTCCGTCACCTGCTCCTGTGGAGCGGCTTCAGCGGTTACCAGATCGTAGAGGCGTTCGAAGCCCTCAAGGCGGCGCAGGCAATCAACCCAAACGTCGGCCACGGCGAGCTCGGAACCTTCTATGCGCATGTCGGCATGCTGAACGCCGGCCTGAGCGAGCTCGAGCGCGCCATCGAGATCGATCCCACCAGTGAGACGGCACGCGCGGACGTCCCGAACTCTTACTGGTACAACGCGCGGTACGACGAGGCCATCAAGGCGAACCAGGCTCTCACACGGCCGGTGCCATGGGCGTACTCGTATTACTTGGGCGCCGGCCGCCTCGACGAAGCGCGAGGCATGATCGACGCGGTGTTGGCGCGCGATCCATCCGATGGCGGGACGATCCTCGCCCGGGCACGATTGCTGGCCATGCAAGGCAGACACGCCGAGGCGCGTGCCTTGCTGAAACCACCGCCGCCGGATGCAGCCCTGAGCCGGACCTTCCACCATGCCACGTATCAGCGCGCCTGTATCTATGCACTCGGGAATGACGCCAAGACATCGGTCGAGTGGCTGGAGCGGACGGTCGAGACCGGCATGCCTAACTACCCGGCATTCGCTCGCGACAAATGCTTCGACAGCATTCGGAGTTCAGTACCGTTCACGCAGTTCATGGCGCGGTTGAAACCGGTGTGGGACGGATACGACCGCAGAATGCAATACACACCGCCGCAAGCGGTGAGGCGCTGAGCCACCGGACGTAAAGGAGGTCTCAGGGTTCTACTGATTGACCCCGCTCGCGAGGAACCCGCCATCGACGGCAAGGATCTGCCCGGTCACGAACGTAGACGCGTCCGACGCGAAGTAGACCGCGGCGCCGACCAGTTCCTCGAGCTTGCCGTATCGCCGCATCGGCGTCCGCATCAGGAACTCCTGTCCCCGCGGCCCCTCCAGGAGCTTGGCGTTCAGATCGGTCCGGTACACGCCCGGAGCGATCGCGTTGACCGTCAGGCCATGGGGCGCCCACTCCACCGCGAGGGCCCGCGTCAGGCCCGCGATGCCAGCCTTCGATGCGGTGTAGGCGCTGACTTCGTGGAGGCCGACGAACGATGAAAGAGACGCAATGCCGATCAGGCGGCCGGATCCCCGCGCGATCATCGGTTTTGCGAACACCTGATAGGTGTAGACGGCGCCGGTCAGGTTCGTGTCGATGATGCTGCGCCAGTCCTCGCCGGTCATGTCGATGGTGGGCACGCGCTTGTTGATCCCGGCGCAATAGACCACCACGTCGACCTGCCCGAACGCCTTCAGAATCCCGTCGCACGCCTGGGTCAGCGAGCCGCGGTCCAGCACATCGGTGGCCACCCGCAGCGTCCGACGGCCCTTGGCCTCGATTTCCTTCGCGACGTCGTCGACGAGCGCCTCCCGCCGCGCCGTCGCGACGACGTCGGCACCGGCGTCCGCGAGGCCGAGCGCCAGCACCCGCCCGATGCCGCTGGTTCCGCCGACGACGACCGCGACTCGTCCTTCTAGACTGAAAAGGTTGTTCATGTTTTCTCCGAGGGGCTTCGCCCCTCGGACTCCCCTACACGCTCTCTCGCGCGCCGCTTCGCCGGCGCGCTCCGTTCGCGTGGCTCACTCGCTCCGCTCGTTCGCGGCGCTAATATCCGATGAACACAGCCCCGTCTTCGATGGTAAGTTCCACTCCCGCTCCCTTGGCCGCTTCCTGCAGCGCCGCGTCGAGCATCACGATCGGGTCGGCACTCACGTCGAGCCGGCGCATGAGCCCCTCGCCCTTTCTCGTACCGACTGCGAGCGCGACCTTCAAGCCCCTGCGCTTGCACTTGACCGGCGTTCCATCCTCGAGCTTCGCGTTCATCGGCTTCAGGTACGCATCGATATAGTGCACGCCGATGCCGGACTTGTCGTCGGTGTGCTGCGGCAGCTTCGCGACCGCGCCCGCGTTGACGTCGCACAATCGCTGTTTCATCAATCCTTATTCCGAGAGGCTTCGCCCCTCGGACTCCCCTACACGCTCGCTCGCGCGCCGCCTCGCCGGCGCGCTCCGTTCGCGTGGCTCACTCGCTGCGCTCGTTCGCAGCGCTCGTTCGCGACGGAACTGATCCATCGCCTCTCGAAAGGCGCGAATGTGGTCCGGGGTGCTGCCACAGCAGCCGCCGATGATGCTGGCGCCTGCCTGGAGCAGTGGTACCACGCCGGTGACCATCTGCGCAGGAGTTTCATCGTAGACGACTTTCATGTCCAGGAGCTTCGGCTGCCCGGCGTTGGGCTGGGCCATGATCGGCAGATTGGTCATCTCCAGGTACCGCAGCACCGCCTGCCGCGCGCGTTCCATGTCCATGCCCGTACCGCAGTTGAGCGCGACGATGTCGGCGCCGTGCTCCTGCATGAATTCCGCGGCCCGCTCGGGATCGACGCCCATCATGGTTCGGAACGTCGAACCGTCGAGCGTCACGTCGTAAGCCATCGAACCGATCACGCACGCGGCGCCGGCTTCACGCGCCGCCATCAGGCCGAAGCGCAGCTCCTCCAGCGAGGTCTGCGTCTCGATGATGATGGCGTCGGCGCCGGCATCCACCAGCGCCTTCGCCTGCTCGCGGAACGCCTCGAGCACCTGCGCCTCGGTGAACTCGCCATACGGCTCCATCAGGCCGCCGAAGGGACCGATGTCGCCAATCACGTAACCGTCCCGGCCACCGAACGCATCACGCGCGATGGCGACGCCGGCGGCATTGATCGCCACGACGTCGTCGGCATGCGAATGCCGATTCAGCATGATGCGGCTGCCGCCGAAGGTGTTGGTCAGCAGGCACTCGGATCCGGCCTCGACGTATCGCCGCTGGATCGCCAGGACGCGCTCGGGATGGGTCAGGTTCCACAATTCACCGGAGTTGCCCTGCTCGAGCCCGGCGATCATCAACTGGGTGCCCATCGCGCCGTCCCCGAGCAGGGGCCGTTCCTTGATCGCGTCGAGCAGCGGCTTCTTCAAGTTGACTCCACAATCACGTTATCCTGCGTCCGTCTGCTTTCAGTCGCAATTCGGCTGCTCTTAACGCTGGGATTCTGAACAGGAGGTAGGAGAAAACAGCATTTACTCCTGGTCTCCTGCCCTCCTGTTCAACAAACAAGAGTGAATGCAACCCGCTTACTGCTCCAAGCACCGTGACGATTCGATTTGTCAACAGGCTCAAAACAACTTCTACATTCTCGCGAGCGCATAGTGAATCGTTTCGAGCACCAGTCCCCACTTGTGCTCGCGGCTCTCCGGCTCGCAGTAACAGCCGGCCGGACTGGCCGGCCGTCTCCAGCCGACGACGTCGTCGAGCGGCTGCCCCTGAAGCGGACGCTCCTGGGCGATCGATGCCATCAGCTCGTCGCCATCCTTGAGGTAACGGCACATCGCCGTGTACCCGTCGTCACCCGGAGCCGGTCCGCACCGTTGTTCCAGAACCGGGTACCCGTCTTCACGCGGCCCCAGCCTCACATGATAGTGAAAGTGCAATGGCCTGCCCATGTTGGTGCACGTCGTGCCTTCGTAGCGGAACAATGCCCCGATGCTGCCGTCGTCACGGACCTCGATCGTCAGGCGTTCCCGGCTCCATCGCTGCAGCGCCTTGAGGCTGACGGTATAGCTCACGTCCTTGCTCAACGGATTCGGGCTCTCGGCCCCGATGGCGATGACCGGCAGCTCGGCTGAGGCAGGTCTTCGCGAACGGCGGTACGGGGCCCGACGGTACTGGCAGGGCACGAACGAACAGCCTTCGCACGGGCTCAAGTCGGTCAACGGGCGGACGCGATCGACGTAGCGGGTCACCCCGAATACGGCCAGCAGCGACTTCTTCGGCCGCAGCATCCCTGACTCGAATACCTCGAGCGGCACCGCAGCAGGGCGAGGTCCACGGATGACGTCGAGCAGCTTCGACTGCTCGTCGATCGTCCACTCGGTGTATCCGGGGCTGTAGTGCGGTAGTACCGCCGCGGGCTCGCCCTCCGCCCACGCGCACAATCGCGCGCCCGTCATCGTCACCAGGTGTTCGACGACGGCCGATCCGAAGACCTCGAGAAAGAAGTACTCGTCAGGCTTTCCGTCACGCCACCGTACCTGGGCTTCCTCCTCGAGCTCCGGTCCGGCACTGACGGCGACGAGGAAGGCGCGCTCGGCGCCGGCCGCCGCGAGCGTCGTGCTCAACCGGTTACTGTTGAACCTCACACCATCGACAACGACGGCACCATCGTGGATTCGAATCCCTTCGACTCCGCGTGCGTAAGTCCACGGACGCCCGTGCCGCGAATACCACTCGCGCGCCTCGTCTCCGAGCTCCTGCGCCCGGCCGTCGAGAGTCCAGCCCCGCGGGTATCCGAGCAGGCGGGTGTATTCAGCCGGATGCACGTTGACGGGCGGCGAGGTGTCGCTGATCTCGATCACCCGTTCACCCGGGACGACGACTCAGCGGGCCTGAATTGACAACCATCCACGAAGAAATCGAAGAACCCCGGATGCGTTTCGAGCCGGCAGTGCTCGACTCGTCTCACCAGGGCCTCGAGCTCCTGACGGCGCGGGCGCGAGACGAGCGCGATCGTCGCCCCCTCGAGCGCGGCGTTTCCGACCTGCACGATCTTCTCGTCCGCAATATTGGGAACGAGCCCGATGCGCTTCGACGCCGACTTCTTCAGATGGCGTCCAAACCCTCCGGCCAGATAGAACACCGCCACGTCGTCGAAGTGGATGCCGTAGTCGCTGAATACGACCTGCAGGCCGGCAACGTTGGCGCCTTTCGCCTGCGCCAGCTCGTTGACGTCCGGCTCCAGGAAATAGATGTCGCGTTCACCGTCCAGCGTGACCCGATCGACACCGTCCTCGAAACGGCCCAGGGCATTCATGCGGCCGGTCCGGAGCAGCTCGCTCAGCAGATCGACGAGTCCGGATCCGCAAATACCCGCCGGCGGACCACCTCCAATCACGCCAAGCCGGAACGTCCCGTCTTCGTCGAGCGCGACATCCTCGATCGCACCGTCCAATCCGGGCATGCCGCACGCGATGGCGCCTCCTTCGAACGCCGGGCCGGCCGGACACGATGCCGCGAGGATGCGCTGGCGGTTGCCCACCAGCAACTCCGTGTTCGTGCCGATGTCCATGACGGCCACGAGCCGATCTTCGTTCGCGAGATCGATCGCCAGCATGCACGCCGCGGCGTCGGCGCCGACATGGCCGCTGATGATCGGCAGTCCGTAGACGCGGGCATTCGGGTGGATGGGCAGCAAGCTGCGCCGCCCGGTGGTGTTCAGGCTGGTCGACGTTCGCTTGCCCTCGGCCAGCTCGATCTCGGTGATCGATCGGTACGGGTTCTGGCCGATCGTGTACACACTCTGGCGGAAGAACAGGTCACGCATCGTCGAATTGCCGACGAGGACCACGTCGTAGATGGTCAGGGGATCGGCCGGGAGATCGGCGATCGCATGGCTCAAATAACCGGCCACCGTCCGCATCAGCAGACGGCCCGGATGCCCGGTGTCGTAGTGGATCCGGGACATGATGTCCGAACCGCCAAAACGCTGCGGATTCTCGAACGCGGTGTCCGCGACCTGCTCACCGGTTTCGAGATCGATCAGCCGGACGACGACGGTGGTGGTCCCGAGATCGATCGCGAGGCCGTGAATCGGACCGGTCGAGCGGGCGATCTCTTCACCGGTCGTCGCGTCGACGATGCGATCGCCGTCACGCACAACCGCGGGATCGAGCGTGGTGGTCTGGTGGGTGGCCGGAAGATCGAGCGCCCGTCGCTCGATGCGCATCTGACCGCGGCGCATCGTGTGGCACTCGACCTCGCCGGTATCGGCGGCGACACGACACTGACACGACAGGCGAAATCGGGCTTTGACGTCGAGGTGCTTTTCGAATTCGGTCGGCGCCGTCAGCAGCTCCATCCCCTGCGTGATCTCGACGACGCATTCCTTGCATTTGCCCTGGGTGACGCAGGAGGTGGGGACGCGGATGCCGGCCTGCTCGGCGGCCGTGAACAGTGACACGCCCGCCGACACTGGAGCGCTGTGACCATTGACCCTAAGGGTGACCGGCATCGTCGAGCAATACAACCTACCTCAGAAGTCGCAGCGCAGCCATCAGTGGCGCCAACGACGAGCGAGCGAGCACCGCGAGCGAGCCACGCGAACGGCCCGCCTCCGCGCCGAAGGCGCTACGGCGAGGTCTCGCCGGAGCTTCCAGCGTAGGCGGAAGCGCGCCGTCGAAGCGGCACGCGAGAGAGCGCCCGCCTCCGCCGAGGCTTCGGCGAGGTCTCGCCGGAGCGCTTCGCGCGAAGGCGGATGTAGGGGAGTCCGAGGGGCGAAGCCCCTCGGATCTTAGAAGTCCACGGCCGACTCCAGCTCGCGCTTGACGGCGCGCGCGACCTCCTCGGCGGTGCCTTCTCGCTCCTGGGGATCGCTCCATCGCCACTGCTCGAGGTAGTCGTCCGCGCCTTGCAGCCCGCGCTGGCTCGCAAGTTGATCGATCCGCTCCATGAATCGCGGATCGAGCGGCAGCGTGATGTCGTCGAGATCGTCTTCCGCCTTGATCTGCGAAGGGATCTCCTGCCAGTACAGAATCGTGTAGGTGGCCACCGGGTCAGGGCTGCCTGGCCAGCCGCAGGAACAGGTCGACGGCCGCCGACGCGTTCTGGCCGTACCCGTCGGCGCCGATCTCGTCGGCGAACATCTGGCTGATCGGCGCACCGCCGACCGCCATCTTGATGTGTCCCTTGCCCGCCTTCTCGAAGCCGTCGATCACCGTCTTCATGTAGGTCATGGTCGTCGTGAGCAGCGCGCTCATGCCGACGATCACGGGCTGGCACTTCTCGGCGGCAGCCATGAACTTCTCGACGCTCTGATCGACGCCGATGTCGTGGACTTCGAACCCGGCGCCCTCGGCCATCATGCAGACGAGGTTCTTGCCGATGTCGTGGAGGTCGCCGCGCACGGTCCCCATCAGCAGCACACCCAAGCGTTCGACGGTGCTGTCTTTCGCGCTCAGGAGCGGCTTCAGGACGGCCATGCCCGCCTTCATCGCCCTGGCCGCAATCAGCACCTCGGGCACGTAGAGCACGTTGTGCTTGAAGTCTTCACCGACGACGCTCATGCCGGCGATGAGCCCTTCAGTGAGGACCTCCTGGACCGGGCGCCCTTCGGCGAGGGCGTCCTTGGTCCTCTGCTCGACCTCTTTGGCGTTGCCCTCGTAGAGATACTGATTCATTAGGGCGTAGTCAGGCACTTATTTTTCCGAGGGGCTTCGCCCCTCGGACTCCCCTACACGCTCTCTCGCGCGCCGCTTCGCCGGCGCGCTCCGTTCGCGTGGCTCGTTCGCTTCGCTCACTCGCCGCCCCGCTCGTCGCCACACTGGTCATAGACATGCCTGTTCAGACCCTACTGGTATTGAACTCTTCGAGCGCCTCGAGCATCGCGACGATGTTCTCACGGGGCATTCCCGGAGAAACACCGCCACCCACGGACAAGATCATTCCTTCGCCTCCGGCTCCCTCGAGGACGTCGAGCGTGGCTTCCCTGACTTCCTCCGGCGTGCCGCGAACCGCGATCTCCAGCGGGTTCACGTTGCCCATCAGGCACATGCGATCGCCGACGCGCTCCTTCACTTCACGGATGTCCTTCTGCTTGCCCCAGTTGAGCACGTGGAAACCGGCGTCAGGCAGATGATCGAGGCAGGCGTCGACCTCAGCGTCGTTGTGATAGACCTTGACCCAGTCCTTCGGGAACGCGTCACAAATCCGCTTCAGGTATGGATGCGCGAATTCCTTGTAGTGCTCCTCGTTGATGAACCCGACGATGTCGTCGAGGATGAAGATCCCTTCGACGGTATCCCCCATCATTTTGTGCTGGGCCTTGAGCCAGTCGATGATGACGCGGGTACACAGGTCGATCAGTTTGTGGCAGCCTTCCGGGTTCTCGACGAGCTCGATCATCAGGTTCGTCGTGCTGCGGACGAAGCCGGCGGTGCAGAGCGGCCCGCGCGAAGTGACCATCGGCAGGATGTAGCCATGGTCGAGGATCTGCTGCCGATGCATCCCGATTCGGTGCAGCGTCAGCGCGGCGAAGGCATCCGCCTCGACCTCGTACTCGGGAAACTGATCGATGTCTTCCAGCCGGTAGAGCGTGTGGTATTCGCTCGGGGTGTTGTCCTGCCAGAACTTGATCTTCGACCCAAGGACCGATGGCTCGGCGGCCATGCCGTATTCCATCCACCATGAGGGCACCATGATGATGTCCGGGAACTCGCGCATGATCTTCAGGTTCGACTCGAACCAGAGTTGCGGGTCCAGGTAATAGTCAAGGTGCTTGATCCCGAGATACCCCGGGATCCACGGGCTGTCGACGATGAGCGCCATGGGCACTTTGTCGAGCTTCTCGAGCCTCGCCGCCCGCTTGAAGATGTCCCACTGTTCGGGTCTCATGCGCCCTCATCCCGCGTGCTGTGGAAGCGGTTCAAAGCAGCATTATAAGGGTTGCGGTTACGGCCTACCGGTGGATCCCTTCAACTGCGCCGCCGGCACGAGGTTCGGATTCGCGGGCACTTCCCGCAGGGCGGCGATCAACGCGTCGAGATCGGCGTCGGTCAGGTTCTTCGTGACGCTCCACGGCATCACCCACAGTTCGCGTCCTGCCCGGTTCTTTCCTTCCCTGAACACCCGCTTCAAGTCGTCGTTGCTGAAGGCGCCGACCCCGGCCGACGGATGCGCGGTGATGTTCGCCGCATAGACGGTGCCGAACGGCCCCGGGAATGGATTGCCGCCAGCGAGATCCTGGCCGGGGACCGGCGCGCCGCGAGTGTCGCGCGGCGTGTGGCACTCGCCGCACAGCATCAGCTTCAGCATCACTCGGCCGCGCTCGATGCCGGCGGCCGGCAGTCCCGCCGGCGGGCCCTCGAGCGGCCGCGGGAGGGTACGGATCATCATGCCCACCGGGAAGTTCAGCGCCGTCAGCCCGTTCTCGCGCCTCACCGGCTTGCGGGTGCGCAGGTACGCCACTATCGCCATCACGTCTTCATCCGACAGGTCGCGGTAGCTCGGGTAGTTCATCAGCGGGAACAGCGGACGCCCGTCGCGGCTGACGCCTTCACGAATCGCGCGCGCGACCTCGCCATCGGTCCATCGGCCGATGCCCGTGTCGGGATCGGGGGAGATGTTCGGCGCGACGATCGTTCCGGGGAATCCGGCCTCCGGCGGGAAGACGCGGCCCGCGTACTCGAGTCCGGCCTGCGGGAAATCTCCGGGACGCGACTCGTCGATTGGCGAGTGGCACGCAGGGCAGCCCGTCATCCCCTCGGACAGGTACCGGCCTCTTTCGATGGCTTCTGGCGTGTTGGGCGCGGTCATCTGCGGCGCCGGACGCATCTTCGGATGCGCGGCATAGAAATACGCCGCCGCACCGGCGACCACCATCACGACGAGCAGGGCGAGCACGATCAGAATCTTCTTCAGCATGCGCTCACTCAGGGAGCAGTAGACGTGAATCGGCTAAGTGCTGACTTTCATAAATACGGTGGCATTCGGCCGCCGATGCATCCCGCCTCGCGGCGTTGCTCGTCGGTCAAATACTCCCGGTATTCTCCCTCCTCGCGCCTTGCGAGACGGGCGCCTCGGCGCCCTCGGTGCGTCACTGTATTTATGAAAGGCAGCACTAAGGACGCTTCAGGGTTCGCACGTACGAGGCCAGCGCGGCCATCTGGTCGTTGTTCAGCACCCCCTGGAACGGCGGCATCGCGCCGCGGCCGTCGCGGATCGTGGCGAGGAGTTCCGCGTCCGAGCGGGAACGCTGCCACTCTCCGGCGGTCAGGTCGACGGGGCGCGGGCCGTTGGCGACCATCGGGAGGCCGCCGGTGCCGTCAGCGGCGTGACACTTCGCGCACGCCTGCGCGAACAAGCCGGACGCGTCGACGCGGGGGGGTTCGGCCGCCGGCGCGGGCCGCGAACAGCCGGCGGCGCCGCCGCAGAGAGCCAGCGCCACGATGGACGCGAACCAGCAGCCGCGCATACTGAGAAGGCGGTTCAAATTAGCTCCTCCGGGTGCTGTGTGCAGAACTCGAATTGTAACCGACACTCCCCTTGACCGGGGCGGCCCGAGAGCGCCACCATCGCTCCACCATGAACATTCGATCTGCTCTTGCCGTTCTTGCGCTCCTCGCAGGGACGTCGGCTGCGGCCCAGGACGCGGCCCTCCCGGAGGCCATCGTCCCGGATCGCATCATCCAGCTGTTCAACGGCAAGGATCTGACCGGGTGGAAGCCGGATGTTCCGGCTAAAGACAAGGACCCCAACGCGGCCGACAGCTTCATCGTCCGGGGCGGCATGCTCGTCAGCCTCGGCGTGCCCAGGGGACATCTCCTGACGGAGGCCTCGTACCGCGACTATCGGCTCGAGGTCGAGTACCGGTTCCCCGGGAAGCCCGGCAACTGCGGCGTGCTCGTGCATGCGTCGACGCCGCGCGCGCTGTCGTCGATGTTCCCGCAGTCGATCGAGGTCCAGATGAACCACACGCACGCCGGTGATTTCTGGTGCATCCACGAGAATATCGAGGTCCCCGACATGGAGACGCGACGCCCGCGCAAGGAAGGACAGAAGTACGGCGGCTTCGAGGGAGACGCGCGACGCATCCTCAACCTCACCGACAATTCGGAAAAACCGCTGGGCGAATGGAACACCATGGTGGTCGAAGCGCGCGGCCGGACGCTCAAGGTCACCGTCAACGGCGATCTCGTCAACGAAGGCTTCAACAGCACCGCGGACCGCGGCCGGCTGGCCATCCAGGCAGAGGGCGCGGAGGTCGAGTTCCGCCGCGTGCAGATTGGCCCGCTGCCGGCGGCGGCAAAATAGCACCGTCCGGCCGGAACCCGTCCGCGAGCGCGACGTCGCCCCGGGCCGTAAGTTGTCCGGTCACGATGGCCGCCGCGAGTCAGGTTGCTGTACCCTGAACGCCGCAGTCCGCAAACTCCGCAGGCCGCAGTCCGCGGGCCGCGGACCGCGGACCGCGGTTTTTAGTCACAAGCCCATGACCAACACCACTCACCAACGCGCAGCCGAAGTCGTCGAGGCCGTCGAGCGGGCCGGCATCGTGGCCGTGATCCGGATGAAAGACCCGAACAAGCTCCAGGCGGTCGTGGACGCGATCGCTGAAGGCGGGATCCGGGCCCTCGAGATCACGATGACCGTGCCTGGTGCCGTCGAACTCATTCGCGATCTCGCGCCGAGGCTGCCCGCGGGCTTCATCCTCGGCGCCGGCACCGTCCTCGACGCCGACACCGTCGCGCGCGTTGCCGATGCCGGGGCTCGCTACGTGGTCAGCCCCGTGTTCCGCCGCTCCGTCATCGATGCGTGCCGGGCGCGCGACCTGGCGGCGATGCCCGGCTGTTTCACGCCGACCGAGATCCTCGACGCCTGGGATGCCGGCGCCGACATCGTCAAGGTCTTCCCCGCGACAACGCTCGGGCCATCGTATTTGAAGGACGTGCGGGCGCCATTGCCGCAGGTGAAACTCATGCCGACCGGCGGCGTGACGGTCGAGAACGCCGGCGACTGGATTCGCGCGGGTGCGGTAGCGGTCGGCGTCGGCACGTCGCTCCTCGATGCCAAGGCCATCGAGGAGGGCAACTTCCATGTCTTGAAGGCGAATGCCGAGCGGATGATCGCGAACGTTCGCGCGGCCAGAGGTCAGAGCTGATGCCCAGAGTCGTGACGTTCGGCGAACTGATGCTGCGCCTCAGCCCTCCGGGGTTCGAGCGGCTCCTGCAGTCACCGATGCTGGTGGCCACCTTCGGCGGCGGCGAGGCCAACGTCGCGGTCAGCCTGGCGCTGTTCGGCATCGAGAGCGTGTACGTCACAGCGCTGCCGAAGAACCCGATCGGCGATGCCGCGGTGCGGGCGCTCCGGGCCGAAGGCGTCCGCACGGACGCCATCGTCCGCAGCGGCAACCGGGTCGGGGTTTATTACGCCGAAGGCGGCGCGGCCCAGCGCGGCTCGGCGGTCACCTACGATCGCGCCAATTCGTCGATCGCGGACATGAAGCCGGACGGGGTGGACTGGCCCGCCACGATGAAGGGCGCGGACTGGCTGCACGTCACCGGCATCACGCCGGCGCTCGGCGCCAACGGGGCCGAGGGCACGCGGCGGGCGTGCGCCGCCGCGCGCGCGGCCGGCGCGAAGGTCAGCGTCGATCTGAATTTCCGCAAGAAGCTCTGGACCGAGGCCCAGGCCCAGGCGGTCATGGGCCCGCTGATGCGCGACGTGGACATCGTGATCGCCAACGAGGAGGACCTGCAGTCGGTCCTCGGCGTTCACGTCCCCGGCACCGACGTGACCAGCGGTCAACTCGACGTGTCGGGCTATCGGCAGGCCGCCGAGCAGGTGACGCGCGACTTCGGCCCGAAGATGGTCGCCATCACCCTGCGCGAGAGCGTCTCGGCGAGCGACAACGGCTGGAGCGCCGTCCTGTGGGAGGCCGACACGGCGACCATGCATCGGAGTCAGCACTACGACATCCGCCTCGTCGATCGTATCGGCGGTGGCGACAGTTTCGCCGCAGGGCTGATTTACGGGTTGATCACCGGCCGCACGCCCGAACAGGCGCTCCGCTTCGCCGTCGCCGCCAGCGCGCTGAAGCAGTCGATCCCCGGCGACTTCAATCGGGTCAGCGTCGACGAAGTCGATCGGCTGGCGGCGGGGGATGCTTCGGGACGAGTGCAACGCTAATCGCGGGCTCGCGGGCTCGCGGGTTCGGGGGCTCGCGGGTTCGGAGCCGGTGGTACTCAGAGGCAACCAGGATAAATCCAAGCGGCCAGTTGCCTCTGGTTACCACCGGCCTCCCGAACCCGCGAACCCGCGAACCGCGAGCCCGCGACCATGCGATAATTCAGGTTTCTACCCCCCTGCAGGGGCGGGGGGAAGAGGATTCCTCAAATGACAATGCTCGATCGGATGCGCCGTCACCGGGGCTGGCTGAAGTGGAGCCTCGGTCTCGTCGTTCTCTCTTTCATCGTCCTGTACCTGCCGAACCGGCGGCTCAACGGCCAGCCGGCCGCGTCGCGGGACGTGGTCGCCAGCGTGGACGGCCGCGACATCACCGTGGACAAGTTCCGGCGGGTCTACCTGCAGCAGATGCAGGCCTACCGCAGCCAGTTCGGCGGCAACATGGACGAGCGCCTGCTCAAGCAGCTGGGTATCGACCAGCGGATCCTGCAGGGACTGATCGAGGAGGAGGCGGCGATCTCCGAGGCCGGCAAGCTCGGGATTAGAGCAAGCGATCAGGAAGTCGTCGCCCGGATCCAGGCCCTGCCCGCGTTCCAGGAGAACGGCCATTTCATCGGTGAAACCCGCTATCGTCAGATCCTCAATATTCAGAACCCGCCGATTCGGCCCGACGAGTTCGAGGAGCAGGTCCGCCGCGGGATCGTGATGGAGAAGCTGCAGGGCGTGCTGACCGACTGGATTACCGTGAACGATCAGGAGGTCGACGCCGAGTTCAAGCGCCGCAACGAGAAGGTCAAGCTCGCCGTCGTCAACTTCCCGGCCGACAAGTTCCGCGAGGCCACCACGGCCACCGACGCCGAGATCGCCGCCTGGTTCGACTCGCACAAGAACGACTACAAGATTCCTGCGAAGCGCAAGGTCAAGTACGCGCTGATCAACACGCAAGGGATGCGCGATCATCAGAAGGTGTCCGCGGAAGACGTCCAGAAGCACTATCAGGACAACCAGCAGCAGTTCACGACGCCCGAACAGGTCCGCGCCAGCCACATCCTCTTCAAGACGGACGGCAAGGACGAGGCGGCCGTCCGCAAGCAGGCGGAAGCGGTGCTGGCACGCGCGAAAGCCGGCGAAGACTTCGCCAAGCTCGCGAATGAGTACACGGAAGAGGAAGTCGGCAAGACCCGCGGCGGGGACCTGGATTTCTTCGGCCGCGGCCAGATGGCGAAGGAGTTCGAGGAGGCGGCCTTCGCGCTGAAGCCCGGGCAGATCAGCGACATCGTGAAGACCAGTTTCGGGCTGCACATCATCAAGACGACGGATCACAAGCCGGAGACCAAGCGGCCGCTCGAAGAGGTCAGGGCGCAGATCGAGGACCAGTTGAAGTGGGAGCGCGCCCAGAACGAGGCGCAGCGGCTCGCCGACGATCTCGACAAGCAGATCGACGATCCGGGCGACTTCGACACGGTCGGCAAGACCCGGGGGCTCACCGTCGGTGAATCGGCGCCCTTCGCCCGGACCGAGCCCATCGCCGGCATCGGCATGGCGCCCGCGGTCGCCGAGCGCGCCTTCGAGATGAAGCAGGGGGAAACGAGCAAGGCGATTCGCACGCCGCAGGGCTTCGCGTTCATCTCGCTGACCGGCACGGAGGCCGAACGGCTGCCGACGCTCGATGAAGTCAAGGCTCGGGTGCGCGACGACGTGGTGAAGAGCAAGGCCGCCGACACGGCCCGCCAGCGCGCGGCGGCGGTGTCCGCGCAGCTCAAGGGGGACAACTTCGACGCAGCCGCGAAGTCCGCCGGCCTCGACGTGAAGACCACCGATCTGATCGCGCGGGGCGCGCCGATCGCGGACGTTGGTGTCAGCCCCGCCGTCGAGGCGGTCGCCTTCACGCTGCCGGCAGGCACCGTCAGCGATCCGATCAAGACCGACAATGGCGCGGTCGTCGTGAAGGTGCTCGAGCGGAAGGACGTGACGCCGGCCGAACTCGCGGCGGGCAAGAAAGACATCCGCGACCAGATGCTGAACGAGCGGAAGAATCGCTTCTACGGGAGCTACATGACCAAGGCCCGCGAGAAGATGCGCATCAACCGCAACGAAGCAACGATCGCGCAAGTTACGTCATAGCGCACTGTATCGATGGTTTGTAGAGTGTCAAATCCCAAGCTCCAAATCCCAAGCTCCAACGCACTCCCAACCTCCAAATCCCAAACCAATTCCCAATTGCCCAATCGCGGTTAAGTTTGGAAGTTGGAGGTTGGGAGTGCGTTGGGATTTGGTGCTTGGAACTTGGGATTTGTCGCCCGCAAACGACTTACTTCCAGCTCTTCCCGCCATCCACCGTAGTGAACGTCCGGCCGTTGACAGTGGTCACGGCCGCCGAGCTCGCGTCCGTCGCCGCGACGGAGACGAGATCGACCGCCTCCGGAAACGGAACGTGCCGCCACGAGCGTCCGTCGGCCGACAAAAGGACGACGCCGCCCTTTCCGACCAGCCAGCACACGGACTTCGATGGCGCGGCGCCGCTCGAGACGATCGCGGCGACGCCTGTCGACTGTGTTTCCCAGGTCGACCCGGCATCAACTGAGCGCTGCACGGAACCCGTCGCGACGATGCGCCATCGCGTCGAGCCGTCCACCGTTTGCACGACGACCTGAGCCTGTCGAAATCCAGCGGCGGCGGCGCCCGCGACGTTGACCATGACCGACTCCGCGACGCCCTTCCGGGCGGCCGCATCTGCTCTCGCTCGCTCTTCGGTCGCAGGAGGGGCGGCAGTGACCACGAGGCCAGGCTGAGTCGTCATCGGCGCTGCCGCCGGTGCGGCCGGCGGCGCCGAGGCTGCCTTCTGAGGCGTCGTTTCATCGACAGACGCCAGACGATCCTTGAGCTGCTGGACCTCGGCCGGAGACGGAGCCGCCACTGACTCGGTCATCGCCGGCTTTTCCTGCAACTTTTCCTGCGACTTGACCAGTGGCTCGAATCTGTCCGTTTCCTTCGGGGCGGCGCGCGTCGAAGCACGGGAGCGGGCCGCAAGGCTCGGAACGACCGCGTCGCGCTCTGCCTTCTCCGCTGGCTCTGCGGCTCTTGCCTGCCCGGCTGCTGGCGGGACTGGTGCCGGCGCGGCCGCCGGGGCCATCGCGACCTCGAGGGTTCTCGGATCCCGTTCCATCCGCACGTAGACCACCAGCGCCGCCGCGGCGACCGTGATCGGCACCAGCCAGCCGAATGCCGGCGAGCGCCACCAGGGACGCGATTCCATCGGCGGCTCGATCCGGATCATTGCCGCCAGCACGGCCTGGCAGCGCGAGCATTCCGCCGCGTGGGCCTCCGCAGCCGCCCGCTCGGCTGGATCCAGAGTCCCCTCGAACCAGGCTGCGAGCACGCCCGCGTCGAGACAGCCGTCCGGCGGTTCCGGCACCGGCGCCTTCAACGTCGCGCGCAGCAGGTCATCGAATGACTTGGTCATAGCGAACGTTCCCGCACCTGATCCGCCGGGTCGGACCCGCGGAAGAGGCGCGTTAGATCAATCGGGCCGGGGTCGGCCGCCACCGCTCGGAAACACTCGGCGATCTGCGCGGCGTCGAACCCGGCTTCGTCGCGAAGCATGCGCTCGACCTCGGCGCGAATCGCCCGGCGCGTGCGCGCCAGCTGGCGCGAGACCGTCGCTTCATGCTCCTCGAGCAGACGGCCTACCTGGGCCAGCGTCAGGTCCTGCACGTAGTAGGCCGAGAGCCGGAGACGGTCCCGCGGCTGGAGCGCGGCCACGACACGTGCGAGCACCGATGCGAGGAGTGCGGTGTATCGGGACCGTTCCGGATCGGGCTCGCTCTTCGCGGCGACCAGGGGTCGCGCGTTGATGTCAGGGCCGCCAACCGTGTCGTCGTCCCGCAGCTGTTCCAGGCGGCGCGTGGTTCGCAGTCGATCGACGTAGCGCTGTGCAAGGACTGCGCGCAGCCAGGTGGCGAGACTGCTCCGGCCCTGAAAATACCGGAATAACGATCGCCGCTCGCCCGCTCCGTCGCCGGACTGCCGAACCCCGAAGAGCTCCGCATAGAGCGAGTCGGCAACCTCCCGGGCCGTGCCATGACGGTCGAGGGCGTCCGCCGCCCGATAGAGCACCGGCCGGTACTCGAGCACGAAGCGATCCCAGGCGGCCGGGTCACCGGCCGCACACCGCTCTGCGAGCTCCAGATCTGCCGAGTGCGAGACGGCCACGACTATTTGACGATCAATTCTTCCAGATCCGCTGCCACCACGCCGCGGGCTCGGCCGGCGGATTGGCGCCGAGGCCCATTTTCGTCCGGATGGCGGCGAGCTGCCATCCTGTCAAGGACGCGAGCCGCTGCGCCTCCTCCTGCTGCCGCTGCCACACCGACCGGCGATACTCCGCCGCCGCGTCGCAGGTAGCCGGGCCACTCCACGCGTGCCTCAACACGAAGCGTCCCTGGAAGTTCGAACGATCCGGGGTCTCCTGGAAGACCAGGTCTTCGGGGAAATGCGCGCCGTCGTACCGGACGTGCAGTCTCGTCAGATAGACGTTCGGCGGCTGGCTGCCCATGGCGTCCTGCCAGAACACTCCCAGGTTCCGAAGCTCGTCACCGGTCAACGGGTCGGCCGCACACGGGTCGCACCACCGCATGTCCCACGCATATTCGGTGAACACCACCCGTGCGTCGTGCTTCTCCACCTGTCGCGTGAACATCGCCTTGTAGAACTTCGAAAACTCGCCGCGGTCCTTCAGGTATGCCGGCAGGTCCATATCCGACGGCAGCTTTACCGTCCGGTAGTTCGTGGTCTCGACCCGGCCTCTCCGTGTGAGGGCGTAGACAATCAGGTCCTGAGGTCCGTTGGCGTTGACCATGCCGAGCCGCAGCGGCAGCATGAACTTCGGCGATTCGAAGGCGACCTGCAACGGACGCAGGTAGGTGAATCCCAGCTTCGTCTGCTCCTTGAGGTTCACCTTTGCGACGAAGAATCGCATGTTCTGCCTCAGATAGCTGGCGAGGATCTCCGACGCGCCTTCCGGGATCTTGTAGCCGTTCTCCCGCAGCCAGGTTTCGAGACCCGCGCTCTCCTTCGCCGACAGGATCAGGATGTCGTACTCGCCGACAGTGTAGGTCGCCTCGACCGTCACGCCCAGGCTGCGGCTGCGCACGTCGTCCCGCGCAGCCTTGCTCGCCGGCATCGGCGCCGCCATGGCAAGGCTCTCGGTCATCCGCATCCGGCAGGGGTCCTCGTCGAAGTACTCGACCAGCCGCGGCGCCGAATACGCGTCCAGGTGATCGACCAGCGCCTTGTCGCCGACGTGTATCTGCTCGCGCTTCAGGAACGTCGGCACGGGTACGACAACGGCGAACTCCTTCGGGCTTCCCTGGAAATCGTTCACCATCGTGAGGACGGTGCGATTGCCGTCGCGGACGAGGACGACCTGCGACGCCTGGTTAAAGAGCTTCGAATCGGCCTTGGCGACGTAGAAGCCGCAGAATCCCATGACCGTGGGCCCAGACCAGGCCACGATCGACACGAGCGCCGCCGCCAGCAGCCATCGGCGCAGTCCCGGTTGTCGCAATCCACGGAGTCTCATTCCCATGCTCCTTGTGAGCGGTTGAATTCCACGAGTAGCGATCGCCTGGCAGCAGCCGATCGATGAGCGGAACCGCCATCGACCACGCCGCCAGCGACCAGAGCAGCCCGTTCGTCCTGAACAGGCGGAACTGCACGTACCAGGCGCCGAATGCCACCAGCGCGGCGAACAGCACGCGCCCGGCTCTCGAATCCGGTGTGGTCTTGGGGTCCGAGATCATGAAGAAGGTGAAGAGCAGCAGTCCGCCGCTCTGGAGCCGGTGCAGCGGGATCGTCATCGGCTCGCCGAGATACAGCGATCGTCCGAACATCAACGCGCAGTACGACACGATGAAGGCACAGGTCACGTCGCTACGCGACGCCCGATTCACGACCAGCCCTCCCAGGCACGCCATCAGGAATCCGAAGAACGCGACCGAACCCCACTGCCCCGGCGACACCCAGACCTGATCGGTGAGCAGCAGCATGCCGACGATGGCGCCGTTGGTGGGGTTGAAGAGATGCTTGCGCCTGATGCGGAAGAGGAACTTGCCGGCGATCGCCAGGACCGCCCCGAGTACGGCCAGCTCCGGCCGATTGGTCCGGAGCAGCAGGCACAGTGACAACCCTGAAATCAGCGCGCTCTTCCAGTTGGCCGGGCGGGGCCCGTCCAGCCGATCACAGAGGACCTGGGTGGCCAGCACCGTCAGCAGGAGCAAGGCCGCCCGCGGTACCGTGATCTCGAAATCGAGCCAGCCCATGCCGTAGACCAGGAGGCCCGACAGCACACCAATTTGATAGAGCCGTGGATCGGCCATTTGATCGCCCTCATTGCTGAGAACGATCGGGGGGGGATTTCTTGCTCACCGGGGTCCGGGATCCGGGGTCCGGGGTCCGCCGGGTGGTGCTACTCAGAGGCAACAAGCCCTTGAATCAGCCCCGGTTGCCTGTAACTCCCACGGGCGTCCGGATCCCGGACCCCGGACCCCGGACCCCGGTGAGCTATCTGACAAACACGTTCGGCATAATCGCCAGCGGCTCCCCGCGGCGGAAGACGCGGAGCGGGGCGGTCAGCGTCTGGATGGCGCGGCGGTCGCCGAGGCCGAGGAACGCCGACAGCAGCCCGCTCTGGTCCGAGGCGCCGAACGGGTCCGCGAGCGCATCGTAGAGCGAGCGCTTCGGCGGATAGACGACGAGCTCGACCTCGGTATCACGGCCGATCCGGGCGTGTTCCTTGGCGAGCGCCAGGGCGCGATCGAGGCCGCCGAGCTCGTCGACCAGGCCGATTTCCTTCGCCTGGCGTCCGGTCCAGACCCGTCCCTGCGCGATCGCGTCGATCTTCTCGGGCGTGGTGTGCCGGCCGGCGGCGGCCTTTTCGACGAACGCGTCGTAGGTCGCCTGCATCTGTTCCTGGATCTTGGCGCGCTCCTCCGGCGAGAACGGGCGGATCGGCGAATAGAGATTCGCGTAGCGGCCGCTGCTCACGCCTTCCATGTTCATGCCGAGCTTCTTCAGCGTGCCGTCGATCACGAACTTCACCATCACCACGCCGATCGATCCGGTCAGCGTCGCCGGTTCGGCGACGATCTTGTGCGCGGGCATCGCGATGTAGTACCCGCCGGACGCGGCCACGTCCGACATCGACGCGATCACCGGCTTCACCGCGCGCGTCAGCTCGACTTCCCGCCAGATCACGTCCGACGCGATCGCCGATCCGCCCGGGCTGTCCACGCGCAGCACGATCGCCCGGATCGAACCGTCCGCCCTCGCCTTGCGCAGGTAGCGAACGATGGTGTCCGAGCCGACCACTTCCCCCTGCGGCGAGTCGTAGCTGCTCTCACCGGACGTGATGATGCCGACGGCGTAGAGCACCGCGATGCGGGGACCGCGGTTCAGCCCGAGCGAGCTCGCTGAGACCGATCGATACTCGTGATGCTCGAGGAACGTCGTCTGCCCGCGCCCGAGCGAGACCTTGTCGTCGATCTCGTCTTCATACGCGACGTCGTCCACGAGCCCCGCGCGCACCGCGTCCTCGGGCAGGAACGGACCGTGATCGATGAGCCGGCGCACTTCCGCGTCCGGCTTCTGGCGCCCGGAGGCAATCCCTTTCAGCAGCTGATCGTAGAGGTCGCGATTCAGCGACTCCGCCATCTCGCGATGCGCGGGCGTGAAGGTGTGCTCCGTCATCTGGTTCGACGCGGTCTTGTAGTCGCCGATATGCATCGCGTCGGGATAGGCGCCAATCTTGTCGAGCGTGCCGCGCAGGAACAGCTCGTAGCTGGCGATGCCGGTCAGATCCAGCGAGGCGGTCGGCATCAGGAAGACCTTGTCGCAGGCGCTGGCGAGGTAGAACTCCTGCTCGCCGCCGTACTCCAGATACGCGATGATCGGTTTCCTGGAGGTCTTGAAATCGACGATCGCGTCACGGACTTCCTGGACCTTGCCCCAGAGCGAGGCCGTGCCGGTGGGTCTGATCACGACGCTGGTGATTCGGCGATCCACCCTGGCCTTCCGCAGCGATTCGACGACCGTGCGCACGGTGGGCGGCGGCTCGAAGAAGGAGCCGACGAGACCGCCGGGCTCGATCTCGCGCAGATCGCCGCCGAGGCGCAGCACCAGCGTCGAGTTCCCCTCGACCCTGGTCGGCCGTCCCATGAGCACAGCCGTGGCCACGAGACCCGCGGCCGACACCGCGACCGCGAGAGTGATGAAAATGACGACGACCCACACGCCGCGCCTGCCAGCCACGCTAGTTCCTTCCCACGGGGTGAAGTCCCCGCTGTTGCTCATCGATCATCGCACGCACGTTCCACACCACGCGCCCGTCCGCAGAGCCGTTCGAGTGCCGGACCCAAGCTGAACCATTGGGCCGGTCGGGCCGACCCCGCCAAACAAAACCGCCATCTGATTTCGCAAATGTTAGTGACGAGGTCGGGGGGCCGACCGGGAATTCACGAATGTGCCCGATTTTTCGAGTGGCGCGCCCTTTGCCGCAGCCACCGTCATGGAAGCCCGCGAAAGCATGATGGTGCTGGTAGCCGAAGACGATCCGCACGCGTTGAGCGGCTATCTGGAGTTCCTCGGCCGCTCCGGCTACGTGGCGACGGGAAGCGCCGACGGCAAGGAGGCTCTGGGACTGGCCGTGGAAACCATCCCCGACATCGTCGTCACCGACATCAACATGCCGGGCCTGGACGGCTTCGGACTCGCGGCGGCCCTCCGGGCCGATCGCCGTACCCGGCACGTGCCGCTCCTCGGGATGACCGGACACTGGAACACGGAAATGCAGAACGAGGCCGCGCGATCGGGCTTCAGCGCGATGCTGCTGAAGCCGTGCATGCCGGCGCACCTCCTCGCCGAAGTCGAGCGCGTGCTCCGCCACGCGAAGTTGATGAACGCGGCGCTCGGCCAGATGACCGTCGGCGCCGAACCGGCGCTGCCGGTCGGGCTCAGGAACGCCGTCCGCCGCCGCCGCGCGTTCTGACGATCGGCGTTCACCTGATTCTCGCTCACACCAATTTTGGGTCGGGCAGTATCTCGCTGTGGGTAGATCAGCAACCACCCGAGCGCCGGCTCTCGTCTGCCTCGAGCTCGCGGCCCGCGCGTCGCAGCGCTTCCTCGATGAACACCGCGTGACGCCGTCGATCGAACGTCAGCCGGAACAGTTCCGCCTGGAGCCGGTTGCGGCGTTGATGCTCGCGCTCCCTCGCATCGTCGTCGCTCGTGCGTGCGGGATCGTCTGGGGACTGGTCGGCCATGATGCTCGGTCTCCTCCCAGAACCGTTCATCGTTCGAAACGTAGAACGTTTCGGCGGGCCGATGCGAACAGCGTGCCGACGATGAAGCGCCGGTCTGGAGGTCCCGGTTTCTCTGGCCGTCAGATCGCCCCTGGCTTCAAAACGGGGTCGAAGGGGCGATGTCGTGATTGAAGCGGAAGACGTTCGCCGGATCGTACTTGTCCTTGAGCGCGACCAGCTTTCGGTAATTCGCTTCTGAATACGCGGCGCGGGTGAGGTGGGCGCCCGTGTTGCCGGCGTCGAGGCCGTTGATCAGCACTTCGCCGGTCAATGCAGGCTCCAGCGCGCCTGCTCGGGCTGACGTGCGAGGGCGCCGCCGGCATGGCGCGCTTCGACCAGGAAGATGCCTGCGGCGCGATCGCCGGCGATGCGAAACATCGCCTCGATGACGTCCGACGACAGGTCGCGCAGGCCGCCGCCACTCGCGAACGTGAACAACGGAGCCGCTTCTGCCGGATCGCTGGCGCGTCGCGATCTCCGCGTACGGCATCAGCCGCAGCGTAGCGGATGGCCGTGTCCTCCGCCCTGTGCCGCGATCGGCAGGTTGTGCTCACGCGCAAAGCCGACGTTCACGCGCGCCCGCAGGGTCTGAAGCCGCGTCGAAGAGAGTGCGGCCGGCACTGAAGGTGTCGAAGGCATGTTGACGTCACTCAAGTTGCGTAGACGGCGTTGCGCACATCGACCGTGAACCGACCAATCATGCCCTCGAACGCCGTGTTGGTCAGCGCCACGACCGTGAGCTCATGCGCGGGATCGATGAACCATTTGTGACCGTAGGCGCCGTTCCATTGAAGCGTTCCCCGGGCCTGCGGCGTGCCCGCCGCTGCGGGGTCAACAAGAACGGCACCGCCGAAGCCAAACTCCCAGCCCGGTCCCTCGGCTTGTGCGCGCGTGCGGGCCTGGACCTCGAACATGGCGTTCCGGGTCTCAGGGTGCAGCAGTCCGCCGGACCGCAGGGTTTCCAGAAACTTCAGGACATCGCTGGCAGTGCCGGCCATCCCGGCTCCCCCGGATGGAAACGCCCGCTGCTCCAGAAGCCGAACCGGGCAGAAGGACACCGGTCTTCCAAAGAACTCAACCTGATCGTCGTCAGCCATGCGTCGAGGCTGGGGCTGACCATCCGCATAGTGCGCCACCAGCCGATCGGTATCGACGACCGCAAAGCCCGTGTCATTCATGTGGAGTGGGTTCAGGACGAGGTCGGCGACTGCCTGCGGGAGAGTCTGCTGAGTAGCCTTCTCAATCACCGCCCCGAGCACATCGATCGCCATGGAGTAGCCCCATCCGCAGCCCGGCTCGTAACTGAGCGGAGCGGCCGAAATCCTCCTGACGATTTCGTCGAGGTCCGCGTCACTGCGGTCGAATCCGCTCGAGATCCGCAACCGGTGATACGGGCCGTCCGGTGGTTCCATGAAGACGTAGGTAAGGCCCGCGGAATGAGTGAGCAGATGATGAATGGCGATTTCGGGAACACGGCCATCGGCGAGCCTGGGCTGGAATCCGGGCAACCAACGGCGCACCGAGTCTCCGAGACTCATGCGGCCGCTCTCGACCAGCCGGAGCGCCGCCGCCGTCACGATCGGCTTGGCCACTGAAGCAAGCAGGAAGATACAGTTCTCCTGCATCGAACGGCCCGGCTCCCTGTCTGCAAAACCGGCGGCCCGGCTGTAGACAAGGTCACCTCGTTCAGCAACCACGACCACGGTGCCGACGATGCGCCGGTCGTCGATCGCACTATCGATGGCTCGATCGAGCCGAGCTCTCAGACCGACGATGTGATCGTGATTGCGAACGTCTGAAACTGTTTCTTGTTTCACCTCTGCGGGCTCCTGTTTCAGCCGCGTCTTGCGCTTGTTCAACCGTTCAGTATTGAGCGGGCGATGGGATCAATGGTCTATATCGACGCAAAGGAGCGGCCAAACCCACAACCGCAGTGGTCGTGGGTGTCAGGTCGAGCAGGCGCGGCCGCGCTCCAGTGCATGTCTACAGAGCTACGCTTTCATCGCCTTGCAGGAACGCCGTGCTCCGCCGCCGCGCGTTCCCGCCGCCTGGAGCTCGGCGCCCGCCCGCCCGATTCCCAGTTACACGAATTCGGGTCTGGAGTTCTCGACGTCGGTAGATCAGCAACCACCCGGACGCCAGCTCTGGTCTGCCTCCCGCTCACGTCCCGCACGCCGCCGCGACTGTTCAACCGACGCGCGATTTGGCCCGACGCGGCCCGACCTGTATAATCAGGTGTTCCAGCCGGTGAATGTTCTCCCTTCGTGCGGAAGTGGCGGAACTGGCAGACGCGCTAGCCTCAGGAGCTAGTGGCCGCAAGGTCGTGGAGGTTCAAATCCTCTCTTCCGCACCAATCACTTACAGCGATTCGCCCTCTCCCCTCGACAGCCGAGGTGTGGCATTTTGTGGTATTTCCTCGCAGGCATCGCGGGCGAAAGTGACGCGGCGAATCCACACGCGGATCCACCCCGTGACAGGCCGTCGTGGAAGGAATCGATCAGTGCGACCGTGAGCGGGTCGGCGGCTCCGTCGTCGGATCGTCGGCGGCCGTGGTCTCAGCGGCGAGCGCGCGGGCCTGCGCGGCATCGGCGCGCGCCTGGTCGAGCCGATCCACCGCCAGCTGCGCCATCCGGCGCCGCTTGTTCCGAAGATACCGGGACGTGGTCGCGATGTTGGTGTGTCCGAGGAGCTGCGACACATCGGAGACAGGCGTGCCCGTTTCCTCGTACTGATTCGCACCTTCGTGGCGCATGTCGCGCATCTGCAGGCCCTCGAGGCCGACGCTGGCAACCAGGGCCACCCGGCGCTCCCGGATCGTCGCCAACGCCAGCAGCCGGCCACGCAGAACTCCTCGACAAACCGCGCCTGCTTCGCCGTGAGGCCCGGCGGCAGCTTGTTAACATTTGTTAACAGGTCGGCCGGCGGCGCGGCCGATGATCGCGGACGGCGCCGGCGACGGGCGGGACGATCAGCCATCGCGCGCGAGTCTCAACCCGGGGGCCGGATGCCGTCAATCATGGAGGGCGCGAGTATATCCGCGCCTACTTGGGGTTTCCTTCCAGGCTCAACAGCCGCTGCGCCTCGGCGCAGTTGCCAGTCATCTCGAAGTAGCGCTGCACCGTGAGCGTGTCGGTTTCGTATGGATGCTTCTCGCCTGCCGCGCGCGGCAGTTGCGCAATGCGCACGCGATCGTGGGCGCGGTCGAACTCGGTGTGGTTCGACATCAGGACCGTCGCTCCTGCCGCGTCGGCGATCTCGGCCATCTTCCTCTGGCTGACGCGGTAGACGGCGAACCCCTGCGCCTGTCGCGGGAAGTTGAAGGCGGTGCCGCCGGAGTAGGCCACTGTCAGCGTGCGTCCTGCATCCTTCACGGGAAAGATGAACGACAAGGTCCCGGGTGTGTGGCCGGGTGTGGCAATGACATCGACCGTCGTATCACCCAACGTGACCTTCCGACCTGCCGGCTCCACGACGATGTCTCGCTTCGGCACGCCGCCGGGGGCAGTGGCAGGACGCTGGAGCGTGGAGTCCCAGTCCGCCGCGCCCATGACAACCTTGGCGCCGTAACGGTTCTGCAGCAGCGCCGCGCCCTGATCATGGTCGCCATGCGCGTGGCTGATCAAGACGTACTTGATGTCACGCGAATTCAACTTCAGCGTCGTTAGTCCCTCCACCATCTCCGGCTCGATGGCGTAATCGAACAGCGTGTCGATGACGATGATGCCCTCGCTGGTGGTTAGTGCCCAGGCAGAGTGGACCTTCGTCCCGATGAAGTAGAGATTGTCGAACACCTTATAGGGCCGGGCATACCAGGTGGCGCGGTCGGGAATCGTGCGTGCCGCGGGAGCGGCGTTTGCTGCGCCGCGGCCCGCACCGCCGGCGCGTCCGGCGCCGAGATTGTCAGGCGCGACACAGATGCGCAGAAACGTTCCCGCGTAGTCCTGACCGGCGGCGCGCTTGGCAGCTGTCACCAGGCTCTCGGGCGTGACCGCCGTCGGCGTCTGTGCCCGGGTCACGGCCGTGGCGGCTAACAGGACGGCGATGATCAGGCAAAGTCTCATGGCACGTGGACCTCTCGATGCTGCGGGCGCAATGCTACACCCGCGATCGGCATCCTTGACCAGATTTTGAGTCAACGTCGCAGGTACCTGTGCATGCTCCTAGAGGACGACGACTGACGTCTCCGTCCTCGATGTCGGTGGCGCCGTCATCGCCTTTGTCCTCGACGCCGTCGCCGGCGTCTCACAATCACTTGTCTGGATGACACTGGCCGAGCGGTGGCGCCGCGGCGAATCACTGCGAGTTCAAGGCGAAATCGACGCGCGATCCGAAGGGTTTACCTGACAGCCGTTCATCAACCGGTCGCGTATGACCGCTACAGACCGGAGTGCTGGAGCGAACCGAAAAAGGGCTCTCGCCGCCGCGGCTGCCCCGGCGAAGGCCAAATCAAGCTCGGACTAACCGACGGTGACCGACAACAGCCATTTGTGCGTCCAGAAACGGCTGAACCCTCACCTGGAACGTCCAACCGAAAGGCACATGAAATCCGCGACGCTCGCGCTATGCCTGGCGCTCATCGCTCCGGCTGCGGCGGCCGGGCAGCCGGCAGGTCGTCCGCGCGAGGTGCGCTTTACCGGCCCCTCGGCGGTGGACGCGCTGTGCGCGTGCCTGCTCGAAGCGCGGCGAAGCGCCGAGGCGCACGGGCGCCTCGATTTCACTGCCGAAGTGGAGTTTGCCGCCGACACCGGCGGGCCGGTGGACGTGACCGCGCGCATCTGGATGGGAGTGGCTCATGCGGTCGGGCGCATCGACTTCGCGGGCCACTTCGGAATCAACGACTCCACGCTCCGCCGCGCCATGACGATCTACGAGCGGGACCGGCTCGACGTCGGACAGCTGCGGCGCAGCCTCGCGCGAATCAATGACTTCGGCGTCTTCGAGCCACTCACGCTGGCCGACATCAGGGTCGTGCACCGAGACGATGGCGTGACCACAGATCTGACGATTCTACTGCGTGAACGGAAGCGGCGCCGGTGGTCCGTCTCGGGTCCGGTGTTCCCAGGCATCGGCTCGCTGCGGGCCTCAGTCGCGTCGCGCCTTCCACCCTGGGGACGCGGCATCTTCGAAGCGACGACGTATTTCATATCGCTCAACGTGGCCGGATTCGCAGCGCCGTTCCTGGCGCTCGAGCGGCCCGTGATACCAGGGCAGGAGCTGCTTTCGGGCTTCGCCGTCTCACCGGCGCTGTCGCCGCGGGCGATGCTGCTGCACTACGGACGCACGCACCTCGCGCACGGCATTCGCGGCATATTCGATGGCGAGGCGCACGATCCGCTGGCGGTGCCGGTTACGTCATCTGGCCGGCTGCAGGACGAGCCGCTCCTCTGTGTGCCGCCAAAGCCACGCCTATGGTGGCTGCGCCGCGGCGCGGCAGTTACCGTCAATGTGGCGCTTGCCGCGCTGATTCTCTGACGTCTCTCCCGTTTCAATCCTTATCGCCCTGGGTCGATCGCTGCAGCACGTCGCGCCAGCAACCAGCCCCGGAGACCGCGTGGACATCTGAGGTAACCGGCGGAAGCGTGAACCTGGGATTCAGCGGGTTCGTCGCATCCGAGAGCTACCAGAAGCAGTCCAACAGGCACAAGTACTCGTTCACCATGGTGGACGGCGGCAACACGCGCGCGCGCAATGTCTCGGCCAGCCTCATGAAGGACAGCGCAACCCTCGCGTCTCTCGACTTGAACAATGTCGACACGGATGAGGACACGATCAACCATTGTCGTCGCGGGATCCTTGAAGGGAAACAGTTCCTCGGCGGAATTCGGCTTTTCGGTCACATCAAACCTGATCCAGATCGGCGGCTGCAGCGTTCCGTAGTGGCACGCATCGCGTGTGGGCATGAGGGCCGCGTTCGCGCGGCCCTTCGTGCGTACGGCGATCAGGGCCCGCGCGAGCGGTCCTCGAAAAGTTTTTACGGGCCTTTTTTGTTGCGGAGCGCAGAGAGCCAACGAGCGCTCGACCCCCAGAAGATCCAAACGACGCGTCGGCTCTGGCTGGTCGTCTCGATTCTCACCTCCAGTCTGGGCAGGACCAGACGTTGATTTGGTCAGGACCACAACACATCGATTTCGACATCACGTCGCCTGCGACCGTCTGGCCGCAAAGGTAAGCCGTGTAATCACTTGGGGCTCAGCAGCCCGCAGCGGCCGACAGGCGCGGCATTTGCCTTCCTAAAGACCGGCACCGACGATGACCCAACCCCGCGGAGGCCTCGCAGTGGTGGCCCTGCGAAACGAAAAGCCGAAGAACGATGACGATGACGACGATTCGTGGAAAAGAGCCGAGGAATAGCAGTCAACTCTTCAAGGGGTCACGACGGGTCGCACTGCTCCTGAAGGTGCTGTGGGCAATCGGGGCACGACCGTCAGTTGTGGGGCAACATGCGCGAGTGGTGTGCTCTTCGCCGTCGGTAGTGCGGTTCGCTCGGGCGTAGGAGGCGACGATGACCGCACACGAATTTGACGCCCTCACCGTCGGTGACACAGTCGTGCACGTTCGTACCGGCCGGGCTTTGGTGGTGACCGCCGTGCACGCGGGCGAAGGCCGATTCTTCCGCAAGGTGGTCTACGCGGCGCGCCGTCACGGCGACCGCCGGGTCGTGGTGGCTCCCGAGGAATTCCACCGCCTGCCCCTGCGCTGCGTGGCGGCGGAGGAGGCCCGGCGATGACCACGCCACAGGTGTTCGTCGCATCACGGTGCTCGTGATCCTGTCCGTTCGATCGGTAGACAATCTGCTGGTAAGAGCCCTGTCAATTCAGCCGATCCGGGACCCGCATCTACTCCAGGCGGCTGTAGACGAGTCGAATGGTCCGGGCACGGCGGCGCCTGGCTTCCTCGAGCACGCCCGCCGCAATGACGAGGCCGACGGCTGACTGGCGTTCCCGCCCACCGTCGCCGCGTGGATATGCCGCCCAGGCAATGGCGATGCCCAGCACATACATCACAAGGATGGGTGCGGCGAAGACGATCTGGTTCCAGGGATCAGGAGAGGGCGTGAGGACGGCACCCACCACTGCGGCAGCCAATACTGCGTAGTTGAGATGCCGCAGGAGCCACCGGGCGGTGACGACTCGCATCCGCGCCAACACGAAGACAAGGGTGGGGATCTGAAACACGATCACCATGCCGATGAGCGTGTTCCGATAGAGAGTGAAGGTGTCCTCCACCCGCGGAGTGAACCGCATCAGGGGGGAATCGAAGGTACTGAAGAACGCCATCATGCTCGGAAAGAGCACGCGATGGCTGAAAATGGCTCCTCCGACCGCCCCACAAACGGCGAATGCCAGAAACGGAATGATCAGGCGCCTCTCTCGCGTGTAGAGACCTGGGGCGATGAAGCGCCATGCCTGATAGGTGATGAACGGCGCGGCGAGAATCAGTCCTCCCATCAACGCCACATCGAGATAGAACGAGAGCCCTTCGCCGGGTTTCGTCAGGATGAGCACTGAGCCCGGTGGCAGTGAGGCGATCATCGAAGACAGCACGACGTCCGTGGCACGCTTCACGAAAAAGAGCGACACCGCCATCCCGCATATCAAGGCGATGCACGCGCGGATCAGGCGCGTCCGAAGTTCGTCGAGATGGTCGAGAAAACTCATCCTGCCGCCGTCTGTCTCCTCGGGGCCATCCTGGAAATCCCGGCTTCGTCTGGGGAGAGCCATGTCAACCTCCGTGTTGGACAGTCGTGTGGCGATTCTCTGGACCTGCGCGCAACTACACCGGTCACCCCACGGTGTGAGGGCCAATTATGTGCTGGAGGCTTTCGAAGTGATCCCGCGATCCGGGCGACAGCAACGTTGAAGAGCGAAGCGGGCCTGGCGCATTGCCGCGCATGCCAGGGATCAGAAGCGCCTGGCACGAGCGTCAGCGCGGCGTGCTCAACTCGTCGGCCATTGCAGATGTCTCCTGCAGGCACGCGCGTCCGACTGTCAGCGCGCGACGTGCAATCAGGCGGGATTCAACAGTGCGCTCGAGCCGTCGCCGAGCACTTCGCTGAACGTCCATCTCACCGCGTCACCGTCGGAGATCCCCATCTTCACGCGCAGGCGGCGCCTCCGCCGTTCCATCGGCCGGTATTCGGTCTCGAGCAGCGGACATTCCCGGTGTCCGCGGCGGAGCACCTGCAGGCCATCGGCGATGACCTGGCGGCTCATGAAGAACAGCGACAGGTTTCGGCCAGTAAGGCCGCGGACAGTGAGGTTGAACAGTCGTGCGCCTTCGGGTGATGCGTCGATGACACGGCCGTAGGGATCGGTGTCGACCCACGGCCCGGCGGCGGTTTCCTCGGACGCGGCGACTACGCCGGGGGGCTGATACGCAGGTCGTCGACTCACGCTTCCACTATGTGAGAGGTGGGGCGTTTCGTCTGTACAGGATCGCCCGTACCGCGTTGAGGATTGCGGGTGAAACAGATCAGGTGCACCACCCCTGGCAGTCGTCCGTCAACCACCGTGGCTGCCAACTTGCACATTTCTCATCATTGAGCGACCTGCCGCCCGTGCGAGCCGGGAATGGCTCATCGGCAGGTATCAGCCAGGGGTGACGCTTATGCGGAGACATCTCCACCATTCGATGGCGATCCTGTCGTGCGCGCTGTGGACAGTCGCCTGCGGTTCCAACTCCGGCGCCAGGCGGGACGATGCATCCTCGCCGACACCGGTGGCAAGCCAGGGTCGCCAGGAGACAGTCAAGCTCAGCGGCTGTGTCGAGATGGCCGGCATGGGCGACTACGTGCTTAAGCGGCTGCACATCGAAGGGAACGATCCTCAGGCAGCCCCGCGAACCAGGGTCAATCCCGCGCCTGCGGGGATCACCGAAGGCTCCTGGGTCCGCCTGACCGGCACCCGCGATTTGCCCTCGCTTGCGGGGCACCGCGTCATGGTCACCGGGGTTGTCGCCGACACCGGCCACAACACCATCGGCACGGGCGGTGTGTCATCCGGCGTCGTCGTCCGGTCGGGCGACGTGTCACAGGCGTCGACCAATGACCGGTATTGGGTCAAGGTGAGAAAGGAAGCCGGCCCGATCGCCCGGGAGTCGATTGCCAACGGCACCGCACCAGAGATCAAGGTTGCGGAGATCAAGGATCTCGGGGAAGGCTGTCACGAGGCCAGCGGCTCCTAGAGCGTCGAAGAACGGAGGCAATCGAGCCCCACCCCCCCTCCTACCTCGACCGTTGCCACACTTTCGACACAGTCGTATGCATTGACGTGCTCGCTGCTCGGCGGTACGCTCCCTCGCTGACATCATATTGCGCGCACTCGCGCGCGATCCGTCGAAGGGAGGACAGATGCGCGTCCAGCGAGTCCTGGGCAAAGACCTCTGGCTGGTCTTGGGCCTGTCACTGTTGCTCGCCGCGAGCGCGAGCGCGCAGGTCGACACGGGATCGATCGTCGGTACGGTGAAAGACGCCGGTGGAGGTGTTCTTCCCGGCGCGACAGTCACCATCACTCATGAAGGCCAGTCCTTCACGCTCAGTTCGGTGACGCGTGAGGACGGCACTTACGTCTTTACTCCTATCCGCACGGGCGCCTACTCCATCGAGGTCGAGTTCCAGGGCTTCAAGAAGGCCGTGCGGCGCGGCATCACGGTCAGCATCCAGCAGCAGGCGCTGGTCGATTTCACGCTGCAGCCGGGCGGCCTGACCGATGAGATCGTCGTGACGGCGGAGACGCCGCTGCTGCAAACCGGCAGCGGCACGGTCGGCGCGTCGATGAAATCCGACGTGCTCGAGGACATGCCGGTCAACGGACGCGACTATACGGTGCTCGCCCGGTTGGTCACCGGCGTCGTGCCGCCGCAGCCCGGCGCGCGCGCGCCGCTGATGTTCTCGGCCAACGGCGTGCGGCCGGCGCAGAACAACTATCTGCTGGACGGCATCGACAACAACACCAGCAACGTCGACTTCCTCAGCGGCGTCGCTTACATCGTCAAGCCGCCGATCGACGCGGTCGACGAGATCAAGATTCTGACCAGCTCTTTCAGCGCCGAATTCGGCCGCGCCGGCGGGGCGGTCCTGAACACCACGCTGAAGTCCGGCACCAGTCAGCTGCGCGGCAGCGTCTGGGAGTTCCATCGCAACGACGCGTTGAATGCGAGCGACTTCTTCTCCAATCGCGCGGGCCTCAAGAAAGGCGACTACCTCTCGAATCAATTCGGCTTCACTGCCGGCGGGCCGGCGATCGGTACAAAGACGTTCTGGTTCGCCGACTACGAAGGCAGCCTGATCAATCAGGCGCGGACCTGGGTGAGAACGGTGCCAACGGCGGTTCAGCGAGCCAGCGGGTTTACCGATTTCTCGGATCTCATTTCGCTGCAGAGCGGCAACATCGCTGCCGATGCCCTGGGCCGGGTCTACCCGCGCGGGACGGTGCTCGATCCGGCCACGACGCGACAGGTGCAGGCGGGTCAGGTCGATCCGGTGACGGGTATGGTCGCCACCCAGAGCAGCTTCGTGCGGGATCCGTTCGCCGGCAACCGGATTCCAGGAGGCCGTCTCGACGCCAATGCCGTACGGCTGATGCAGCTCTACCCGGAACCGAATCTCGCCGGGTTGAACAACAACTACGTGGTGAACCGGACGAACACCGACGACACGCATTCGTTCGACGCCCGGGTCGATCACAACTTCAGCGGCAACGACCGGTTCTTTGCCCGCTACAGCTTCTCCGACAATCACAAGGTGCGCCCCTCGCCGTTCGACGGGGACGGCGATGGCGGGGAATTCAGCGAAGGCGACGAGAAAGTGCGCGTCCATGGATTCGCCGCGAGCGAGACGCACATGTTCTCGCCGACGCTCATCAACGAGGTTCGGTTCGGCATCAGCCGCGAGCACACCAACCGGATGCCGCCGTTTGGCGCCGATACCGGGAACATCCCGTCGAAATATGGGATCACCGGCATACCGCAGGTGGACGGAAACGGCGGTCTGCCGAACATCGCGGTCTCGAGCCTCTCCAACTTCGGCCACGCCGGCTGGGTGGTCAGCGAGCGCTTCAGCAACACCGTCCAGTTCAGCGACAACCTGACCAAGGTCTACAAGTCGCACACGTTCAAGGGCGGCTACATCTACCAGGACATCTTCTTCGGCTCGACCCAGCCGCCCTACGCGCGCGGCGACTACAGCTGGGATGGACGCTACACGTCGGTCATCAACCAGCCCGAGAACACGACCGCACGAGCGGCGATCGTGCTCGCACAGATCCCATCGCTGGTGCCGGGAGGTGTGGACTTCGCCGGTGGCATGAACGTCATCCGCGTCTCACCGTTCGGCGATGTCGACGCCTTCAAGACGTATCACGGCGCCTATGCCCAGGACAGCTGGCGAGTGAACTCGCGCCTCACCTTCAACTACGGCCTGCGCTGGGATTACTTCAGCCGTGAACAGGAGAAGGAAGCGGAACAGTCGAACATGGTGCCGGGACCGCCGGCGCAATACCTGATTCCAGCCGAGTGGAGGGACAAGCCGCTCTCGCAGAGCTTCATCAACAACCTGAGGACGGACGGCATCGAGCTGGTCTACACGGACGAGTTCGGCAGCGGCCTGGGCAAGATGCCGAACAACAACTTCGCGCCGCGGCTGGACGCCGCCTACCAGATCGCGTCGAAGTTCGTGGCGCGAGCCGGATACGGACTGTTCTACGGGGCCTTCGAGAACCGCGGTGGCAATCCCAGCCTCGGCTACAACTACCCGTTCCAGTTCACCCTGCAGTACCTGTCTCCGAACGATGCGCTGCCGAACAGGCTGGGCGATGGCTCGCTCGCCAACCTGAGCTCCCGAGACCGCATCGTGCTGGACCCGGTGAACGTGAACGCGAACGGATTGCAGGTCCGGGGCGTGGAATTCGATTACAAGACGCCGCGCTACCACAACTACAACGTCACGCTGCAGACCGAAATCATCCCGAACCACTCGCTCGAGGTTGGCTACGTCGGCACGCGTGGCCGCCATCTCGAGACCTTCACTGGGATGAACAATGTCACCCGGCTGCTGCCGCCGAGCACCAATCCGCAGCAGCACGTCGCGTTTCCGAATCTCGCGCGCGGATCGCTCCTGGTGCGCACCGTTGGCGTCAGCGATTATGACTCGCTGCAGATGAAGTTCCAGCGCCGCTATCATGGCGGTCTGGGATTCCTCGTCAGCTACACGTTGAGCGATTCAACGACCAATGCGGGCGACTCGCTCTCCGGCGGCGGCGTCGGCGGCCTGCGAGCGCCGGACGTGGTCGGCTGGAGTCTCGAGAACGACATCGGGAAGTCCGGCTTCTACACCAAGCACGCGCTGGTGTTCAGCGGCACCTACGATCTGCCAGGACGAGGAGCGATCCTCGGCGGCTGGCGCGCCAACTGGGTCGCGTCGATCTACAGCGGCCAGGCGCAGACGATCGGCTGTTCCATTCCAACCGGCGCCGGAACACAGTGTTATGCGCTCGTCGTCGGCGACCCGTATGAGGGCAGCCACGACGTGAACCAGTTCTACAACCCGGCGGCGTTTGCCAATCCCGCTCCGGTCGCGACGATCGGTCAGCAGGACTTCAGCCCGCTTGGCGGCCCGCGCAGCCAGGTGACGGGACCACCGCTGAGGCAGCTGGACTTCGGCATCGCCAAGCAGTTCACGATCGCCGGTGCCCGGCGCCTCGAGATCCGCGCCGAGAGCTTCAACCTGACGAATACCCCATCGTTCAACCTCCCGGGCTCGCTGAATTTCCTCGATGCCCGGAACTTCGCAAGCATCACTTCGATGCGCAACGCGCCGCGGCAGTTCCAGCTGGGTGCCAAGGTGTATTGGTAGTGACGGTCGGATAATCAACAGGAGGGCCAGGAGCTCAGGAGGAATGCTTTTCCCGACAAAGGAAGCTCCTGATCTCATGGCCCTCCTGGAAAACAACGGATTCTTTTGCAAGAGGGCGCGAGGTCGAGGGTTTCTTGAAAAGCCACGGTTTGCTCCTGGTCTCCTGTGCCCTGCTCACCTCGGTACCGGTTGCCGCAGCATCTCAGTCCACGCCCACTGCACCTTCGTCGCGGACGCTGGCAGCTGACGAGCGTGCTGCAATTGAACGCCGGTTGCTCGAAGGTGTTCGCAGTCATCCGGCCTCGTTCGAAGCCCGCCACATGCTGGCTGTGTTCTACCTCCGCGAGGGCAAAGTCAAGCAGGCGCTTCCTCAACTCGAGCGCGCGGCAGCGATCAATCCCTCGAGTTATGAAGTCGGCTACGACCTGGCGCGTGCGCTGCTCGAGACCGGGCGGCTCGACGCGGCGCGGTCGCAGGTGAAAGGCTGGCTGGCCCGGAAGGACAACGGGGAGCTGCACAACCTGCTCGGCGACATCGAGGAGCGTGGCGGCAACCTGATCGGCGCCGCCGAAGAGTATCAGCGCGCCGCGCACATGGACCCCACCGAGGAGCATCTCTTCGACTGGGGCGACAACCTGCTCCAGCTCCGCGCCTACGATCCCGCAGTGGAAGTCTTCGTGGCGTCGCTCAAGCGCTTCCCGCAATCGGCGCGACTGCGCATCGGTCTCGGAATCGCTCAATACTATCGAGGCGAGTACCAGGATGCGGTCCGGTCCTTCTGCGACGCGGCCGACCTTGCGCCGTCCGACCCGCGTCCGTATCAGTTTCTCGGCGAGATGTATGGCGTCTCGCCGGAGATGGCGAAGGAGATCTCGACCCGCCTCGCGCGGTTCGTCGAGACGCACCCCAAGAACGCGCTCGCCCATTTTCACTACGCCATGAGCCTGCGGAAGGACAGCGGTGAGAACGCCGGGGCGGACGATCTCCGCCGCGTCGAAGATCTCCTCAAGCAAGCGGTGCAACTCGATCCCCGGTTGGCCAAAGGGTTCTTCGAGCTGGGTGTGCTGCAGGCTGAGCAGCAGCGTTACGACGACGCGATCGAGAATCTCCGTCGTGCGACCGTGCTCCAGCCGTCGCTGTCGCAGGCGCACTACCGGCTCGCGCTGGTGTATCAGCGGACCGGGCGCAAGGATCTCGCGGCGAAGGAGCTGGAGACGTTTCGCCAGCTCACTGCCGCGACGGCTGGAGACAAGTGATGACGGTCGCGACCCGATTCGGGCTGAGCGGCGCCGTGAGCCGGCGCATGTTCCTGCAATCGCTCTTCGCCACGGGCGCAGCCGCCGCGTTCCCGGGTGATGTGCATGCCCAGGCGCAGGCGGAACGCCGCCGAAACGGCTGGATCATCCCGACCAACAAACCGAACCGCTTCAACCTGAAGGTGATGGCGTTCAACCCGATCCCGGCGCCCGATCCGAAGACCTGGGAGCTCCGGATCGAAGGCGCGGGCGAGCCGGGCGTCAGGCTGACGGCCGGCGATCTCGACAAGCTCGCGCGCATCGAGCAGAGCAGCCGGCTGAAATGCGTACAGTGCTGGTCGGGCCGCGTCACCTGGACGGGGTTTCGCGCCGCCGACCTGCTCCGCCTGGTTCACGCCAAGACTGATCTCCTCTGGGTTCGTGTCGACTGCGCCGACAAGTACTACGACTTCGTGAAACTGGACGATCTGCTGCATCCGCGGACGCTGTTCGCGGTCGGGATGAACGGCGAGGCGCTGCCGCCGGAACACGGCGCACCGCTGCGGCTGATCTTGCCGGGCAAGTACGGCTACAAGTCCTCGAAGCTGATCACGAAGCTGACGTTCGTCGACAAGGGTGGGATGGGCCTGGTCGCCGATGGCTGGCCGTATTACTCGGCCAGCGGAGACATTCTTCGGGGTGTCGACCATCCGTACGAGTTTCCGGACGAGACGCGCAAAATTCCTGGTGGCGAGATCACGGAGTACTGAGTCAAGGGACAAGGGAGAAGGGAGAAGCCTTGCGTTTCCTCCAGCCGGGCGCGAATCGACGCGACGTGCTCCGCATGCTCGCCGCCTGCATGGCTGACTGGTGGCTGCCGCGTCGTGTCCTCGCGCAGCGGCGCGAGGCCCGCCGGCCGGATCGCAAAGTGATCGTTGTCACCTTCGGCGGCGGCGTGCGGTACGAGGACACGCTCGCGCGCGAGGGCTGGATCAACATTCCTCACCTCGCCACCGAACTGGTTCCACAGGGACTGGTCTACCCGGTCGCGCGCTACGAAGGGCTGACCGGGCACTTCAACTCGACCGGCGCGCTCGTGACCGGATCGCGCCAGAACGTCGACGCCTACGGCAGCGAAGCACCGGTCACGCCGACGATCTTCGAGCTGCTCCGCAAGGAACACGGGCTGCCGCCGGAGGAAGCCTGGGTCATCGCGACCAACAAGAGCTTCGGCCTGATGGGCGGGAGCAAGCTGCGCGCGTTCGGGGATCCGTATTCCGCGAACGTGATCCTGCCGAAGCAGCTGCTGATCGAGACCATCAAGTCGGCGGTGACCACCGAGGCCGGGCCGGGCGTCGAGGACCGGCAGGCACTGGCCGAGCAGATGATGCTGGCGCTCGACGAGGGCTACGAAGGGTTCGGGTGGCGCGTGTTCGAGTCCGGCCGCGCACTGGGAAAGGATCTGAAGGCGACGCTCGCGAAGTCGCTGCTCGATTACTTCAACGATCCGACAGTACCGACCAGCGGCGACGAGCTGACGTTCTTCATGACCAAGGAGATCATGAACCGTCTTGCCCCGTCGCTCCTGGTGGTGAATTTCTGGGACATCGACATCGCCCACTACGGCGCCTACTCGCTGTATCTCGAGGCGATCCGCCGCACCGATCGACTGGTCCACGAGCTGTGGCAGCACGTGCAGACGCTTCCGGCGTACCGCGATCGCACGACCCTTCTCGTCGTGCCCGAGCTCGGAAGGGACAGCGACGTGGCGGGCAACGGGTTCGCCAACCATCGCAGCGGCGACGACTCGTGCCGCCGCGTGTGGCTGGTGGCGCTCGGTGCGGGCGTGCCGCGCGGTGCGGGCACCGAGCGGCCCATCCGCACCTTCGACGTCGCTCCAACCGTCGCACGCATCCTGGGATTCAAGATGCCCGACTGCGAGGGCACGCCCCTCAGCGAGCTCGCTTTCTAGGACGCACGCATGCCATTCGAGGCGAAGCTGACCGGCGAAGCGGCGTCGCTCGCACGAGCGCACGACGAGATGCTGCGCCGGCTGCCGGCCACCGTTCACGCGTTCATCCTGGTCGACCTGCAGAAGTGGGACGCGCTGTTCCCGGCGGAGCAACGGTACCAGCGAACGCTGCTCGAGCACCTCTCAGCGCAGAAAGCCGCCGAACTCGCCGAGCTCTCGAGCGGAATCGCACGCGTCGAAGCCGACGCGGCGCTGAACCGGATCTCGGAACGCGACCCCGCCCGGTTCCAGGATGCCGCCCAGGCGTCGCTTCGAAAACAGAACCTGGTCGCGGCGTGGCGTCGCGACGTGGATCAGTTCTTCCAGCAGATCGACCCGGCGGTCGAGGCACGGCTCTTCCCGCCGGATGCGCCCCGGCGCGTGGTGCTGCAGGTGTATGGGGATGCCATCGCGGTGCAGCCTGAGAAGCTCTGGGGCCGGTTCAAGACGACCGGTACGCGCATCCCGCTCAGGCTGGACGGCGTCAGGAATTCCGGCGACTACCTGCGGACGTTGTTCGGCGTCGGGTCCGGTGCGAACGGCAACAGCGGCACCTCGCTGTTCGGCGCCCTCGGAAGCGATGCCGCGTTCGCCCCGGCCGACGCCTGGATCATCGAGTCGCATCGGGCGCTCCACGATCTCGTTCAGAAGGAACCGGCAGAGGCGCGTCTGCCCACGGGCTTGAGCTATGAGCGGCTCCTGCCCTACCGCGACGCGCTCATGCGGGCGCTGTTCACCAAGATCCAGAGCGGCGTCGAGAGTCCCCAGGCGTTCGCGGCCTACGCACGCGGCCTGAAGCTCGCGCCGGAACCCGGCACCGTGCTGAATCCCACGGAGGTCGTCGCGGGATTCGTGCGCGACGTGCTGCTGACCGGCAACGGCACGCTGTTCGTCAACAACACGTTCGTCGAGTGGGCGGCGGCCCAGGCGCTGCGGCGCGCACAGCCACGCCTGCTGGTCACGCGCTACGGCGTCCGCGACCGGCTGAAGCCGTTCAGCAGCCTGCTCCTCTTTTCCCAGCCGAGGACGTCTGACGTGATCCCGCTGGTGGAGGATCCGCTCGGATCCTTCATCGACGTCGAGCAGCTCGCCTACTACGTCTGGGTTCACGCGGAAAAGAGCGCAGCCTACCGGAAGCGGACCCTCTACCTGTTTCTCGCCGAGAACGTCCCTGACATGCTCGCGATCCGTTCCGATGTGTCCGGCGCGATCACGCCGCCGCCAGCGGCCGTCTCGCTCGCCGATGTCAGCGCCACGATGACCCAGTGGCTCGGCATTCATACCCCGCAGGGCCAGGGAAAACCGATTGCGCCACTGGTGAGCTGATCTCCGCGCGGCGACTGGGACGGCGGACCGTCACCTCGCCACGCGCACGCCGCCGGTGAACCCCGGGTCGTAGGCGAAGAACCCTGCGATTTCGATCAGGGCGCTCCCAGTCAGGTTCCACACCCGCACGTGGGGGCCTCCGCCGGGTCCCGCGCCGGTGATGAGCTCGGCGATGCCGTCGCCGGTGACATCTCCGGCCGCAACGGAGACACCGCCGGGAAATGCCGGGTCGTAGGCGAAGAACCCTGCGATTTCGATCAGGTCGCTACCATTCAGGCTCCACACCCGCACGTGCGGGCCGCCGCCGAGGCCTGCACTGGTGATGAGATCGGCGACGCCATCGCCGGTGACGTCGCCAGCCGCCACCGAGACGCCGCCCATGAACGCCGGGTCGAACGCGAAGAAGCTCCCAAGCTCCGACAGGCTGCCGCCCGCAACGCTCCACACCCGCACGTGCGGACCGCCACCGGCGCCCGCCCCCGTGATGATCTCGCTAACGCCATCGCCCGTGACATCGCCGACCGCCACCGAGACGCCGCCGGCGAATGCCGGGTCATACGCGAAGAACCCTCCAAGCTCGGACAGGCTGCCGCCATTCACGGTCCACACGCGCACGTGCGACCCGCCACCAGGTCCAGCGCCGGTGATGAGCTCGTTGACGCCGTCGCCCGTCACGTCGCCGACGGCGATCGAGACACCGCCGCCGAAGGCCGGGTCGTATGCGAAGAACCGAGCCACCTCGATCAGGGTGTTCCCCTGAAGGCTCCAGACTCGCACCTCCGGACTCCCGCCGGGACCCTGGGCGGTAATCAGCTCGCCGACCCCATCGCCGGTCAGATCTCTACACGTCAAGAACACGCCGCCGGGAGACGCGGGATCGTCGACGAAGAAGCCGCCTGCAGAAACCTCCGTCAGGCTGCCGCTTGCGACGCTCCACACGCGCACGTGCGGCCCGCCCCCCGGCCCCGCGCCCGTGATGAACTCGGGGCGACCGTCGCCGTCCAGATCGCAGGCCGGGCCCGTGGTGCTCACGAGCGTACTCGCCGTCGCCGAGTTGTTACCGGGAGTCGGATCGGGAGTGGGCGAACTGACAGTCGCGGTGTTCGTCACCGCCGTCCCGGCGACCGTCGTCCTTGCGATCGCGGCCGTCAGCATGAAGACGCTGCTGCCACCGTCGAGCGACGCGATCGTGCACGAGATCGTACCGCCGGCGCCGACCGGCGGCGTCGTGCACGACCAGCCGGCGGGTGCGGTGAGCGAGACGAACGTGGCGCTGACGGGCAGCGTGTCCGACAGCGTGACCGAGGCGGCGCTGCTCGGGCCACTGTTGGTGACCGTGATGGTGTAGGCGAGGGTCTGACCGGCCATAACGGGATCGGGTGTCGCGATCTTGGTGATCGCCAGGTCGGCCGACCCTGCCAGCGTATCGGTGTCGGTGGCGGAGTTGTTGGCCGGGTTGGGATCGGTGACGCCGGCCGGCGCGCTGACCGTCGCGGTGTTGCTCAGCGTGCCAGCGGCCGCGGCCGAGATACTGCAGCTCGCCGTGTAGGTCACACTGCCGGCGGCCGGCAGGTTCACGGTGCCGTTGATGTTGCCCGAGCCGGCGGCCGTGCAGGTGCCCCCGCCCGCCCCCACGCAGGTCCACGTGCACGTCAGCGATGCTGGGAACGTGTCCGCCACCGTCGCCCCTGTCGCGTTGCTCGGCCCCGCGTTCGACGCCGTGACCGTGTAGGTGACCGAGCCCCCGGCGGTCGCCGTCGTCACCCCGTCCGTCTTGGTGATCGACAGGTCGGCCGAGGCGGCCAGCGTATCGCTGTCGGTGGCGGAGTTGTTGGCCGGGTTGGGATCGGTGACGCCCGCCGGCGCGCTGACGGTCGCGGTGTTGCTCAGCGTGCCAGTTGCCGCGGCCGAAATGCTGCAGCTCGCGGTGTAGGTCACGTTGCCGCCCGCGGGCAGGTTGACGGAGCTGCTGATGTTGCCGGAGCCGCTCGCGGTACAGGTGCCGCCGCCGGCGCCCACGCAGGTCCAGGCGCAGGTGAGCGACGCCGGGAACGTGTCCGCGACGGTGGCCGCTGTCGCGTTGCTCGGCCCAGCGTTCGACGCCGTGATCGTGTAGGTCACGGACCCGCCTGGCGTTGCGGTGGTCACCCCGTCCGTCTTCGTGATCGCCAGATCCGCCTGCGGGGTCAGGTTGTCGGAGTCGGTCGCCGAGTTGTTGGCCGGGGTCGGATCGCCGAAGCCCGCCGGCGGGGCGACCGTCGCCGTGTTGCTCAGCGTGCCGGTGGCCGTGGGTGCGATCGAGCAGCTGGCGGTGTAGGTCACGCTGCCGCTGGAAGGCAGGTTGACGGTGTCGCTGATGTTGCCGGAGCCGGCCGCGGTGCAGGTGCCGCCGGCCGCGCCCACGCAGGTCCACGTGCAGGTGAGCGACGCCGGGAACGTGTCCGCCACGGTCGCGCCGGCCCCGTTGTTGGGCCCGGCGTTGGACGCGGTGATCGTGTAGGTCACCGACCCGCCCGGCGTCGCGGTCGCCACTCCGTCCGTCTTCGTGATCGCCAGGTCCATCGGGCACGATGCGGCGTCCGTGCAGCCGGCGAATTCGTGCAGGGTGTTGACACCGTCCGGCAGGGTCTCCACGACGAGCCCGATCTTGAAGCGGCCGGTCTGCTGGATACCCAGGAGGAAGCGCACGTCGACCCCGTCTCCGTTCGCCAGCGGAGTCGCCAACGAGATGTCGTTCAGCGAATAGCTCGAATTGAAGCCGCCGCCGTTCGGCTGGCTGGGCGGCTGCTCCAGAGTAGTGCCGTTCACGGTGATGTTGCTGGTGCCCGAGCCGCAGGGCGCACGGTCGACCGTCACGACGACGTCACTCGAGGTCCGGGGCCGGAGGTCCGCGATTCCGCTCGGCGCGGGAAACGTGGTGAGGTCGATGACGCGGAACCGGAGCCGCGTCAGGTTGCCGCCGGAGTTGTTCGTGTAGCGGGCACGGAGATCGAGCGTGCCGAACGTCGAGTTGCTCGGGGGATCCGACGTGAGGTCGCGGACGATGTTCGGCGGAGACGACACCGCGACACAGGGGTCGAGCAGCGCGGCCGGCATCGAGGCCGCGCCGACCAGTGGGCTGGAGGCGTTCTCCGGCCCGGGGACTCCGAGGCGCTGGCCGGCCCCCGCCGACGTCCCATTGGAGTCGACGAAGATGAAGTCCGCCGCGTTGTTGTTCGAGTCGAGGACGGCGCCGCCGCTGGGGCACGCGCCGAACGTCGTGATGGAGCCCTGTTTTCCGCATTGATCGCGGACGAACGCGTAGTCGATGTTGAAACCGGCCAGGGCGGGATAGCCGGTGCCCTCCTTGTACAGCGTGTTCGCCTCGTTCGTCGAGCCAACCGCGTCCAGCCGGTTGGCCAGCGTGAAGTTGGCCGCCACACTGGTCGAGAAGAGCGCGATCCCGGCGTTGTCCAGGATGTCGGTCGTGTACGTCGCATCGCCCGTCGCCGTGGTGCCGTTGCCGGCGGGATACGAGGCGAGCGAGTAGCCGACGGAGTTGACGCAGAGGTATCGCCCGCGCGGGGGAAGGACGGTGCCGTTCGGAATCACGCAACGCGCGGCGCCGTCCGAAGCCGCGAGGGCGTAGCCGGTGCCGCCCCCGGCCACAGTGTGCGACGTCGCCGAGTTGTTCATGATCTCGACGAACTCGTTCGTGGCGTTGCCTGGCGCGGGCCCGCGCACGCGGAACTCGCTGATGACCAGCTGCGCGGACGCGGGTACCGCGTAGAGAAGGAGGAGGACGACGACACCGCGAATCCGAAGAGTCGAGCCCATGACACCCCGCTGAGCTTGCGAGACTATCCCGTAGAGCACGGCGAGCGACAACCGGGATGCGACCCGAACGAACTCATGATGGCCTCCGCAGGACCACCGAAAGCGCCAGCGTGTCGAAGCGAGGATAGCGGCGACCGTCATCTCAGGTCGACCGATTCGCAAACAAGTGCGCAGACTATATGTCTGACATGGCTGCGGCACAACCGTCACGCGACGGAATTCTGCCACGGTGTGCGTCGCCTGAGCGCGGCCAGGCGCCGGCTGTCTCACTGTCTGTCGAACACCGCCCGCGCGTCCTTGGTCATCAGCGAGATGCTCTCGATGTCATTTCGAGGAGACTTCGGCCGGTCCTCCACCTTGCGCGCTCGCGGCGGTGCGTGACCCGGTACCAATCAGCAGTGTTGCGAGAATCAGACTGAGTAGTGCGACTCTTCCCGAAACGAAACTGTCATCCCATTCCTTGTGACCTGCCGTCAAAACGACTATAAGCCACCTGGAGCATACGCCCATGACCTCGTTCCACGACTGTTCGCGCCGGCAGTTTCTGCGCGGCGTCGCTGCCGTGCCGTTCGTGGCGGCGGTCTCGCCTCTCGTCGGCCACCCCGCGGCTGCGCAGCGGAAACGTCCGAAGATCCGCGATCTTCAAGTGATGATGCTGCAGGGCCCCGGCCGCACCTACACCCTGGTCAAGATCACATCGGATTCAGGTCACTACGGCGTTGCCGAGGCGTATGGGTCGCCTGGGGTCGGAGTGAAGGAGCAGGTGCTCTCCCTGAAGCCGTGGCTGGTCGGCAAGGATCCGCTCGAGATCGACGCGCTGTACACGCAGATGGGCGAGGGCACGCCCAGCTTGAGCGGCACCCGCACGGACGGTTCGGCGCACAACCTGATACGCGCCGTGAGCGGCATCGAAATGGCGTTGTGGGATCTCGCGGGGAAGATCCTCGACGTGCCGACGCACACGCTGCTCGGCGGCAGGTTTCGAGACAGGGTCCGTGTCTACGACCACGCGGCGCCGAAGGACATGCTCGACAAGGCGTCGGTCGCCGACTGGGCAGCGAAGGCCAAAGCGCATCCGAGCGGCTTCACCTGCCACAAGTTCGGCTTCCCGCATAGCGATCCGGCGACCGACCGTGCGCGCGATCCATCGAACCGCATTCTGACCACCAGAGAGTTGATTGCCGTCCAGAAAGGGTTCGAGAACTGCCGCGAGGCGCTTGGGTGGGATCACGATCTGATGGTGCACTGCCACTGGGAATACGACCTCAGGACCGCCATCCAGATCGCGGACGCCGTGGAATCGATCAAACCCGTGTGGCTCGAGGACCCGTTGCCGGTCGACTACTCCGATTCATGGAAGCGCCTGTGCGCGGCGTCGAAGGTGCCGATCTGCATGGGGGAGAACCTGGCGCGCCGCGAGGGCTTCAAGGACTTCATCCTGAATCAAGGGTGCGACATCCTGCATCCCGACCTGCGAAACGCCGGCGGGTTTCTCGAGACGAAGCGCATCGCGGACATGGCCCACGTGTTCGGCCTGCCGATGGCCAATCACAATACCGGCAGCCAGGTCTGCACCTATGCGTCCGCGCAGTGGGCGGCATCGATCCGCGATTACGTCGCGCTCGAGACGATTACCGGCGAGGGCGGCTGGATGGATCAGGTCCTTTTGCTCGACGGCCCTTACATCAAAGATGGGTGCATCCACGTCACCGACAAGCCCGGACTCGGCATCGAGCTGAACCCTGACGTCGTCCGCGCCCATCTGGCGCCGGGCGAAACCTGGTGGGGGTAGGCCGTCAGTCCGTGCGCGCTCTCCTCAACGGCCAGGTTGAAACAGTGCCTTGAAATCGGGACGATTCTGAAGCGGCGCGAAGACGGGCTCCTTTTCGACGTCGCCCGGCAGGAACCGCGACGGGATGGACTTCAGCCACGCGATCGCAGCGTCGTGGTTGCCGCTCTGGACGCACGCCCGGGCTGCCGGCAGGCCCAGGTCCCGAGGGCCCAGCCCCTTGCCTTTCAGCTGCTCGAGCTCGGCACATGCCGCAGCGAACTGCGACGCCCCGAGCAAAGCCTCTCCGTATGCCAGTCGCACCCGCGGATCGTCCGGCTTCGCCTTGACGAGCTCGGCGTAAGCGGCCGACGCGGTCACGAAATCGCCGGCCGCGGCAGCTGCGGCGGCGGTGGCTTCGGGAATGCCGCGACGGAGCGAGGCTTGATAGGACGGCACAGTCGCGCGCTTGACGAAGTCGATGGTGCTGTCGATGACGTCGCGCGTCGCATCCTCGTCATCGACCCCTTCGAACGCGTGATGGCCGCCCGCGTAGTTCAGGATGGTCACCGGCGCGTTCTGGTTCTGCGCCAGCGTCACCAGCTCGGTCATCGCGCGTGTGACCGGCGGCCGATCGAGACCAGCGCGAACGAACAGGATGGGCAGGTCGGGCCGGAACGTCTTCACGCTGGCCGCGCCGTAGTACATGACCGCGGCCTTGACCGCCGTGCGCCGCGGGTTCAACACGAGCGGCAGGCTGCGAGAGACGTTGCCGGAACCGGCGTACACCGCAATGCGCTCGCGATCGACGCCAATCGCGGCGGCATTGGCCGTCAGGTGCGCCAGCAGCGCATCGAAGTCCTGCTCGGCTGAACCGGGACGCAGGTCCGGCATGATCGCCAGCATCCCCTTCGATGCGGCGATTTCGGCCCAGGCCTTGAAGAACGGCTGGGCACGCGCCGCGCCGGCGACCGTGTTGAAGATGATCAGCGTCGGCAATGGGCCTGTGGCCGGGCGTGGGCGGAAGACGTCCATCCGCAGCTCTCCGTACGGCTGGTCCTTCAGCACTTCGAAGGAAGACGGCGGCGGCACCGGATAGAAGAGGCGTTCCTGCGCGCCAGCGAGGGACGCGAACGCCGTCAGCGCAAGGGCCGCAGCGAGGTGTCGAGTCATGGCCGGATTGTGCCCTCGCCTCGAGCCTGGATCCAGCCGCAAGTGTTCGTTCCTCCGCCGGACGGGTCCAAGCGACCGGGCGTGCGGGACGAGTTGCCGGTTCCTCCTTCAATCCGGCCGCCGCGGCTTCGAATGGATAAGTGCCGGCTCCGCTGGTCCGCCCGGACGGACGCGGCCATCAATGTGCAGAACTGGACAGCGGCAGTCTGGGCACTCGGGATACCGTCGCCCTTTCGTGTGGCGGTACCCTTCGCGTCGGATGGGCGACCGCTGACCCGCCGCACGCGGCGGCAGCCGTCACAGTCGAACAGGACGAATGCGGATGATTGACAGGAACGATTCCGGCGAACCGACCCCGCGGCGAGGCGACGATGCAGGTGAGTACCGCTTGCTCTACGCCTACCTGCGCGATCGATTCTCCGACCGGCTGGTATTGACGTTCGGACAGATCGAAGACCTCCTGGGTTTCTCCCTGCCTGTCGCCGCGCGGGTTGAGCACGAGTGGTGGGGAACCACTCACGCGGTCGCGGATCGATCGAAGCAGTCGAAGGCCTGGACGCTCGCCCGTCGAACCGCGAGCGTCAACCTCCGGGCACAGTACGTGACATTCGAGCGCGAGACGTGAGTGGCCAGGCCCTGCTCAGCTCTCCTTGTACTGGGGATGTGTCTCGATGAAGGTGTCGAGCGTGCGCCGGGCCTTCGCCCCGCGCAGGAGCGAGATTCGGCCGGCGAGGAACCCGCCGACGCCGCCGATGGCCATCGACGCCCACTTGCGAGTGTCGCAGCTGTCCTGCTGCTCCACAATCGAGCCGTCCTTGAAACGGAAGCGTGACTGGATGACGTTGTGCACCTTTCGGCCCTTGGCTCTGAAGGTGTAGTCGTCCACCACGGTGGCAAAGGCGGTCCGGTCGTCGACTTCATCGATCTTGAAGGTCGTCTTGATGTCACCGTCACAGATCATGTGCCACATGGCATGGATCCGGGTTCTGCCTTCGAGCTTGAACGCGATATCCCGGAAGCGCGCGTTCTCCGCGTAGCACGCCGCCATCGCCTCGTGGTCGTGCCGATCGAGCGCCGTGAACAAACGGGTCAGGACTTCTGTATGGGGATGCATCGGCGTTCCTTGTCAGGGTGCCGGCGATCGCAAACGTCGCCGGTCACGCTGACTATCTGCCGGAAGCCGCCGCGCTGCTGTTCCGTTTTGCACAATCGATGGCCGGGCTGTGCAAAAAACCCCAGCAAACGCGAGAAGATGGACCGGGAGTGAACCGGGGGTCGAAGAGGACCCTGCTAACATGTCGGTCCGCGTTTCGAATCACCACCGCTCTCATTCATCCACGAGGAGACACAGATGGGAATGCTCGATGGGCTGCTCGGCGGGATCGTCGGCGCCGGCATGGTGTCGGTCGTGAACAACATCATCGACAAGCACGGCGGCCTGCAAGGTGTGGTCAACGAATTCGAGAAGAACGGCCTTGGCGCGACCGTCAAGTCCTGGGTGGGAACCGGGCCCAATCAGGCGATCTCCCCCGATGAGGTGCACAGTGCGCTCGGGCCTGATCTGCTGCAGCAGCTGTCACAGAAATCCGGTCTGTCCGTGCAGGAACTGGCGCAGAAGCTCGCGCAGGTGCTGCCGCAGGCCGTGGACAAGATGACGCCGGACGGCACGATCCCGAAAGCGTAGGTCGCTCCGCTCCCGCCCTGGTCGTGCAAAAGAACAGCCCCATGTACGTGCGAACGCCAGGGTGTGAGCCCGAGCACTACGGTATCAACATGCGGCGCTTGCTCCGCGCACTCCGGGTGCTTGCGTGCTTTGGCCCACTGCTGGCGCTTGTCACCGTGGTCACGGCACAAGCGACCGGGCAGCTCGCCGGCGTCGTTCGCGACAATACCGGCGGCGTGTTGCGAGGGGCATCCTTGACGATTTCCGGCGCTGCTCTGACCACGCCTCGAACGGTCGTCACCGACGAGCATGGCAAATATCAGATCGAGACGCTCTCTCGGGGACGCTATTCGGTCACGGCCGCTCTCCGTGGGTTCGAACCCTGGAGCATCGATCTCGACGTCGACGGCGGTTCGACAACGATGGATGTCGTCCTTCGCGCGCCGTCGTTCTCGGAGCGGGTGACGGTCAGCGCGACGAAGACCGGAGCCGCTGATATCCAGTCGACGCCCGTGTCGATTACGGCGCTTCCGGCCAGGACGCTCGAGCAGCTCGGAGCCCAGACGATCGAAGGCCTCTCCGGCTTCGTCCCGACGCTCACCGTCTCGCAGCACACCGGCCTGGCGCTGGTCAACATCCGCGGCATCGGCACGAACTCCGCGCTTCTTGGCACCGATCCGAGCTCCACGACTCACGTGGACGGCGTCTATCTGGCGCGTCCCGCGATGGGAGTCATGGATTTCTTGAACGTCGAGCGCGTCGAGGTCCTGCGGGGCCCGCAAGGGACGCTGTACGGACGGAACTCGGTCGGCGGCACCATCAACATCGTGACCCGGCAGCCGACCAACGCGCTCGAGACCAGCGTGCGGGTCACCGCCGGCAATGACGAGAAGCTCCGCGCCGAAGGGGCGGTCAGCGGCCCGCTGATCAAGAACAAAGTGATGGGCAACTTCGCGTTCGTTCGCGCCGCGCGCGAAGGCTTCGTGAGGGATCTCGATCATCGCGATCACTCGCTTGGCAGCGAGGACACCTGGGGAGGACGCGGCCAGCTCCGTCTCGTACTCGGAACTCGCAGCGAAGTGCTACTGTCAGCAGACCATATGCGATACGAAGGAGTTCCGCTCACCAACGCCAAGCCGATTGCGGCGAAGCCAGGCTACACCTTCGTGAACCCTGCGAGCCTGTGGGAGGTACGCGCCAGCCAGCTGGCGTCTGGAAAGAACATCCAGCAGGGTGCCTCAGCGAGGCTGACCGCGCAGGTGAACAGCACGACGACGTTGACCAGTCTCACGGCCTATCGCCGATCGAACTATCGCGTGTTCTTCGACGCCGACGCCACCGAATTGACCTTGCAGACCAGCGATGTGCCTGATGTCCAGCGCCAGACCTCCGAGGAGCTGACACTCACCCGCCGCACGCCAAAGCTCACCTGGATCGGCGGCGCGTTTTTCTTTGAAGAACGCGCAGAAGGGCGGGTCGAGATCACCGTGTATCCCGCGGCGCAGATTCGGCCCTTTGCGAAGATTGCGACGAACGCCTGGGCGCTGTTCGGCCAGGCGACGTACGCCCTGTCAAGGCGCGTGTCCCTGACTGGAGGAGCTCGATATACGGACGAGAAAAAGGCGATCGACAGCACCGGAGGGACATACCGGATAGGGACAGACATCCTCCTCGACCCGGGCTCGTTCTATCAGTACGCCGATACAGTGACATTCAGCGCCTGGACGCCCAAGATCAGCGTCCAGCTACAGGCCTCACAGGACACCTTCGTTTACCTTTCCGCTGCGCGAGGCTTCAAGAGCGGTGGATTCAACCCGGCTGCCCCGCGTGCCGGGTTGGCATTCAACCCCGAGTTCGCATGGAGCTACGAAAGCGGAATCAAGCGCTCGATGGCCGGCGGGCGTATCCGGACGAACGTCGCGGTGTTCCACACCGACTATCGCGACCTGCAGGTGCAGTCATTCATCCGCCCTGGTGTGCCAGACATCAGCAACGCCGCATCCGCGGGCATCAACGGTGTGGAAGTCGAAGCGGGAGCGACAGCGGCGGCCGGACTGCGACTGTCGGGCCATTTCTCGTGGCTGGACGCCACGTATGACCGCTTCCTCGCTGTCCTGCCGGGCGGCACGAGACGCGCCCTGGAAGGCAACCGCCTGAACAACGCGCCCGAGTGGTCTGGCGCCGGGTCCGCCGTCTACGAGTTCGCGATGGGGCAAACGGGGAGCGCCTCAGTGCGAGGCGACCTGGCGTGGCAGAGCCAGGTGTTTTTCACGCCGGTCAACGACGCCATCGAGACCCAGCGCGCGTATGGCCTCGTGCATCTGCGCGCCGGCTTCGAACCGCCAGGCCGTCGATGGGAGATCGCTCTCTACGTGCGGAACGCCGGCAACCGTGACTACATCGTCGGCACGGGGAACGTCGGATTACCTGCGTTCACCGCCCGTCCAGGTGAGCCGCGCATGTGGGGGACGCAGGTCACGCTGCGCCGCTGAACCCTGTGACCGCTTTTCAGACATCGAGAGACGACTGTGCAGGGTGACTTCCGGCTCGGCGACTGGCTGGTGCAGCCGGGCCTGTGTCGGCTGGTGAAAGATGGCCGGACCGTCCAGGTGCGCGCCAAGGTCATGGACCTGCTGGCGTACCTGGCTGAGCGCCCGGGCGAGGTCATCCCGAAAGGCAAACTGCTCGACGATGTCTGGGGGTCCCAGGCCATCAGCGAGTCGGCACTGACCCGCACGGTCACCGAATTACGCCAGGCGCTCGGCGACGATGCCGAACAACCCCGACTGCTGGAGACCATTCCGAAGCGTGGCTATCGGCTTATTGGAGCCGTCGAACCGGCTCACCAAGCCGGGGACGCGGCGGCACCGGAGCCTCCGCAGCGCGTGAGTACTCGACGCGGGACAGCGCTCGCGGCGGGAGCAGTTGCCGTCCTGTTGCTCCTCGCCGTCGGAGCCTGGGCCTGGCGAGGCAGCCGCGCGAATGTGTCCCTCGTGACGCTCGCGGTGCTGCCCTTCGACAGCCTCGGGACCGATCCGGAAAGCGAGTACCTGGCCGACGGCCTCACCGAAGAGACCACCGCGTCGCTCGGCATGATCGATCCCGCCCGCCTGAGCGTCAAAGGTCGCACCTCCACCATGCGCTACAAGCGCACCACTAAAACGCTTGCCGAGATCGGTCGCGAGCTCGCGGCCGACTATCTCGTGGAGAGCACGGTGCAGATGGAGGGGGAACGGCTGCGCGTCACGTCCAAGCTGATTCTTGTGCTGGATCAATCGCAGGTGTGGTCCCAGTCGTACGATCGCGAGCGGACGAGCATTCTTGGACTGCAGCGCGATCTGAGCGTCGCCATCGCGGACCAGGTTGGGCGCCGGCTTTCGCCAGAACGCCTCAGCGCGCTGACCCGGCGCCAAACGCAGAACGGCGCGGCGTACGTGCTGTACCTCAAGGGGGAGGGGCTTACGTGGCGGGCGACGCCCGCCACGAATGCGCGAGCGATTCACTACTACGAACGTGCGATTGAGCTGGATCGGACTTACGCGCTCGCGTGGTCCGGGCTGGCGCTGACCTATGTCGCCAGTACCATGAACGCAGACGCGGAGCCGTCGGTCGTGGGACCTCTCGCGCGCGACGCCGCGGCGCGCGCCGTGCAGGCCGGGCCGGACCTCGCAGAAGCACAGACAGTCTCAGGACAGGTCGCGTTCCTTGTCGATTGGGACTGGACGCGCGCGGAAGAGGCGCTGAGGCAGGCGGTTGCGCTCGATCCGCACAACGCCCTCGCCCACCGATTGCTGGGCCACCTCCTGTCGCAGATGGGCCGAGACGCGGAGGCCGCGGCAGGCATGCAGCGGGCGATCGATCTGGAACCGCTCGAGCCCATTCACCGCGCCCTGGCTGCGCAAGTCGCCTTCCAGGCGCGCGACTATTCGAGGGCGGTCGAGCACGCGCAGCACGCCCTCGACATCGCCCCGGAATTCTGGATTGGCTTCACGCAGCTCGGCCAGGCGTACCAGGAAATGGGCAAGACCGATCTCGCGTTGAAAGCGCTGTCGAATGCCGACCAGCTCTCTGGCGGGCGCAACAGCAAGGCCCTCTCGTCGAAGGGCTACTCTCTTGCGAAAGCAGGAAGGGCGAACGAGGCTCGTGAGGTGCTGAGAGCGCTCGAGACGCTTGGCGGCAAGCAGTACGTCCCGCCTTATGCGATGGCGCTCGTGCACGCCGGCCTCGGCGAAGGGGACGCGGTCTTCGCAGCGCTCGGCCGTGCGTATGAGGCGCGCGACGTCCATCTCGTGTTTCTGACTGTTGACCCCAAATGGGATCCCTACCGGGCCGATCCCAGGTTCCAGGCGCTTCTCCAGCGTTGTCGGTTCAAGTGGCTCGGAGAACAGGGCCGCTGACAGCGGTCATCCGCGCTCCGCAACTGGCCTCGTAACAACTTCAGCCAAACCTCGGGATCTCCACAGGACATCCTCTGACCCGCGACGTGACCCTCGATCCGCGCGCAAATGCGCGGAGGAGGAATCATGGGACGCGGAACGACGTGGCAGTCGGCGGTGGTCGCTTCACTCTCCGTTTCCGGGGCGTTCCTTGGGGCCGCAGCGCCGATCCCAGAGGTACCTCACGGCCAGTTTGCGGATGAGGTGGGCGCGCTGACGACTGGGCATGACTACGTCTGGACGGAACGTGAACGCTCCGCTGAGGCGACCGGCGACGTGCCCGTCGAGCTGGACCTGCGCGTCATCGCACATGCCAGCCTGGACGGGGCCGAACTCGAGAGGACCAGCGAGACGGTTCAGAAACTGTTGGCGGCCGCCGGGGTCCTCAGCCGATGGCGTGACTGCAGCGGCGCCGGCTGCAGTGCGGACCCCGGATCGGTTGCTATCGACGTTCTCCTGCTGCCCATGACCAAGCTGACCGAACGCGACGTCTACGGTGAGGTGGCGCACGACGCCATCACCGGGGCTCCAACCGTCCTCATCTACGTGCCGCCGATCGCAGACCGCGTTCGCGCCATTCGGTCGAGCATCGACGGCCGGTCGAACCCTGCGCTTGCCACGATGCAGACCGGGCATCTGGTGGGTGCGGCCATTGCGCACGAAGTGGGCCACGCCCTCGGGCTGCGACACGGCGCACGGGGTGTCATGAAAGGACGACTCACCTTCGACGATGCGCTGGCGCTCAGAACATCGCGTCTGTTGTTCACATCCTCGGAGGGCGCGACCATGCGGTCCACACTGCGGACGGCGCGGAATTCAGTCGCAGCCCCTGCCCGCTGACCAACGGCGGATCGGTACTGCAGGGCCGGTCGCTTCGGTGCGGTGCTATAGTGCCCGCATCGAGCACTGGTCTTGCAAAACGGCTTTCACGTCGGCGCTTCCCATCAGATCGACCCATCGCTGAACAGCGTGACCGGACCGGCCGGTACCCTTCGGATCGAACCCAAGGTCATGCAGGTGTTGGTGCTCCTGGCCGCGCACGCGGGTCAGGTGGTTGCGAAGGAGCGGCTGATACAAACCGTCTGGCCCGACACCTTCGTCACCGACGACGTTCTCACGCGTGCCATCTCGGAACTGCGTCGAGTCTTCGGTGATGATGCCCGGGAGTCACGCTTCATCCAGACGATCCCGAAAAGTGGATATCGCTTGATCGCTCGCGTGTCCTCCAGTGGTGCGGACCAGGGAATCGCCGCTCAGGGACAAGCCGTACACCTCGGGACCACTATTGCCGTCCTGCCGTTCGAACATCTTGGGGGTCCGGAGCGCGTCTATCTGACGGACGGTCTGACCGAAGAAACCAGTGCGTCCCTCGGCCAGATCGATCCCGGACATCTCATCGTGAAGGGCCGGACATCAACCAAGCGCTACAAGGGCACTTCGAAGTCGCTCGCGGAGATCGGGCAGGAGCTGGGGGTCGAGTATCTCGTAGAGGGGTCCGTTCAGGCGGAGAGCGGTCGATTGCGGGTGACGTCGAAGCTGATCCGTGTGCGCGACCAGGCGCAGATATGGGCGGAGTCCTTCGACAGCGAGCCGGGAAGCATGCTCGAACTGCAACGCGAGCTGAGCGCGGCGATCGCCCGACAGGTTCGGCTGCGCCTCTCCCCGGAGCGCCTGGGGACCCTGGCGCCGAGGCATACGCGAAATGCCGAGGCGTACGACCTCTACCTTCGGGGCCGTCACCTCTGGAATCAGTTGACGCCCGAGACGAACCGAAGCGCAGTCGCTTTCTACGAGCAGGCGACCCAACTCGATCCAGAGTTCGCACTCGCGTGGGCTGGCCTGGCAGACGCGTACTCGGCCAGCCCGATCAACAGCGATGTGCGTCCGTCGGAGGTGGCGACGAAAGCCGGGCGCGCGGCCGCGCACGCGTTCGCCTCCGGCGCCGACCTGGCCGAGACCCAGACAGCGCTGGGCACGGTCAGTTACTGGCTCGATTGGGACTGGCCGGCGGCAGAAACAGCATATCGAAGAGCCACCGAATTGGACTCGAGCTACTCGCAGGCGCACCGCCTGCTCGGCGTCGTACTGAGCGCCATGGGCCAACACGAAAAGGCGCGCAGAGCGATGTCTCGCGCCCGAGAATTGGACCTCTACGCGATGCAGTACGCGCTCTCCGCGCACGTGGAGCTCCTGGCGCATGACTACCCGTCGGCGCTGGAATTCGCAACCCAGGCGACAGCCCTCGATCCGTCGTTCTGGATTGGCTGGTTCCGGCTCGCGCAGACCTACGAGCGACTCGGAAAGGACGAGCGGGCGCTCGAAGCGCTGAAGCGAGCCGAGGTCTCGGGTGGGAACAGCAAGATGGTCTCGCTTCGGGGCTACATCCTGGCAAAGGTGGGGCGCACGAACGAAGCCGAGGAGGTGCTGCGCACGTTGAAAAGCATTGCGCGCGGACGTTACGTGCCGCCCTATGCCATGGCGCTCGTCCACGCCGGACTCGGCCAGCGCGATTTGACGTTCGAGTGGCTGAACCGTGCGTATGACGCGCGCGACGTCCATCTGACCTTTCTGGCCCAGGATCCCAAGTGGGACGATTTTCGGAACGATGCACGGTTTCGTGAGCTCATCGAACGCTGCGAGTTCATGCGCACTGCGCGAACGGGCGGCCACACCGGGCGATAGCGGCTTGCCGTTCACGTTGGACGGACATTTCAGGACTGAGCCAACATGAATCTCGCCGACGCTCCCGTGGAGATCTGGGGTCAAACCCGCGAGGCGTGGCGCGCGCGGCAGCGGGCGTGATCGCGTTGATGCACTTCCATGTCATTGACTCGACGGTCGGCCTGTGGTCTCCTTGCTTGCTGTGACCCTCACCCGCACGTGGATGTTCTCGATCGCGCCGGCCTATCGCGGCCATGCGCGCCCACGTGTTTCCAGGTGATGTAGCCACTCTCGCTCGAACCGACTTCGCAGGGCCATCACCGATGAGGTGATGGCCCTTTTGCTTTCAGGACATCGTGATGACGACCGCCGCCGATCGACGTGACTCCAAACGCCTGAACCAGGCGGTCTGGCTCGTGCTGCGTCGGTACGGCCGACAGATCACACGGCGTCCGTGGATTTCAGTGTCGGCCCTCGTCCTGCCGGGCATCGGCGACGTACTCGTCTTCTACGCGCCACCGCTCGTCGTGGCCCAGCTCCTCGGTACGGTCGCGCGCGACGACGCGCTCACGATTGGCATGTTCGCGCCGTATGTGCTGACGTTCACCGCCCTGTGGTTCGCGGGCGAGGTCGTCTGGCGAGGGGCCGAGGCGCTCATCGCACGGGCAGAAATCTCCGGCATCCAGTCGCTCTATGTCGAGGCGATGGACGAGCTGCTGGCGAAGGACCTCGCGTTCTTCCACGACAACTTCGCCGGCTCGCTCACCAAGCGCACGCTCGGCTACGCGCGCCGGTTCGAAGACGTGTTCGACGTCCTCTCATTCCAGGTGATCGCGAAGATCGTGCCGCTGGGGTTCGTCACGGTGGTGCTGTGGCGCTACTCGCCGTTGTTGATCCTGGTGCTGCTCGGGATGCTGTCGATCACGGTGGCGCTCGTGGTGCCGCGCATCCGGCGCCGGCGCCAGCTCGTTGACGAACGCGAGGCCGCGTCGAACGTGCTGGCAGGACACGTGGCCGATTCCATCGCCAACGCGGAGGCCGTTCGGGCCTTCGCCCGCGAGCGCGACGAGGCGGCCATTCACGCCGCCAACGTGCGGGAGTTCGGCAGGAAGACGCTCCGGTCGTGGGACTACCAGAACTTCCGCGTGAACATCATTACCGCGCCGATGTACGTCCTGACGAATACGCTCGGGCTGATTGTCGCGCTTCACGTCAGTCTGGACACCGCGGCGAGTCTGGAGACCGTCTTCCTCACGTTCACCTACTTTGCGACCGCCACACGGGTGATGTGGGAGTTCAACCGGATCTATCGCAACCTCGAGGGCGCGCTCACCGACGCCGCGCAGTTCGCCGATCTGCTGCTGGATCCGCCCTCGGTTCGAGATGTCGGCTCGCCCGTCCCGTTCGCGCCGCGCGACTACAGCGTCGAGGTGCGTGACATCTGCTTCCGGCATTCGCCGGCGCAGCCGCTGCTGTTCGATCGGTTCTCTCTGTCTGTGCCGGCGGGGACGAAGCTGGGGCTCGTCGGCCGGTCCGGCGGCGGCAAGACCACCATCACACGGCTCCTGCTCCGATTCAAGGACGTCGAGCGCGGCCAGATTCTCGTCGGCGGCCAGTCGATCGCCGACATCTCTCAATCGTCACTCCGGGAGGTCATCGCGTATGTGCCACAGGATCCGGCGATGTTCCACCGCACGATCGCGGACAACATCCGCTTCGCGCGGCCGGAGGCCACGGACGAGGAGGTCCGCCGTGCCGCGGCGCTCGCGCACGCCGCGGAGTTCGTCGAGTCGCTGCCGGACGGCTACGACACGCTCGTCGGTGAGCGCGGCATCAAGCTCTCCGGCGGCCAGCGCCAACGCATCGCGATCGCACGCGCGATTCTGAAGGACGCGCCGATTCTGATCCTGGACGAGGCCACGAGCTCGCTCGACTCCGAGAGCGAATCGCTCATTCAGGACGCGCTCTGGACGCTGATGGCCGGACGGACGGCGATCGTCATCGCGCACCGGTTGTCCACCGTCCGGCGAATGGACTCGCTCGTCGTCCTCGACGGGGGCCGCATCGGCGAGCAGGGATCGCACGAGAACCTGCTCGCGCTCGGCGGCATCTATGCGTCGCTCTGGTCCCACCAGTCGGGCGGGTTCCTGCCGGCGACAGACGTCGAGACGACTGGCCCGGCGGACGATCAGGAGCAACCGATCGAAGAGTCCCGTGCAGGCCGCCTGACGGTCAGAGCGCCAAACCCTCGAAAATCTCGCGTCTAGCCAATCGCGGTGCCTCTTCGAGGGTAACGCGCGCTCGCAGGCTGGCAGATACTGGACTCAGATCATCAATAGCGGGCGACATCGAACACGAAGCGGCGTTCGTCCGTGCGTTCATCATCGCGCGAAAGCAGGAGCGGCTCGCGGAACTCCTTGCGAAGCCCAAGCGCCGTCGCGATGTGCTGAGAACGCTTTGCCATTATAAGGACCTGGATCCGCGATTCATGACTAAGGTCCCTCCGGCCGAGCAGACTGCCGACAGGATCGAGAGTCTCCTACGGGCGAGAGGCGCGCCCGAACAGTGCTACGCCATCTCCACTGATGAATACCTCGATGGGAGGACCGTTACGCTTCGTGACGCCCTCACGCGGATCATCGGTGTGGGGCACGGAACGTTACTCTCGTGCGTAACCGGGCATCTCGGATACTTCGAGGGCGAAGAAGGCGGTACGCGCTACCTGCTTGAACGTAAGGACCGCTCCACAAAGCGGTGAACCTGAAGAGGCGCAACCAGACGTGTCGTCGGTTTGAACCAGGGATGGAGGTTTTGCAGATTAAGCAAGGAAACCTATGTTGTTGACTCGTCTTGCTTTCTGGTATCTGCCGAACCGTCCCTTTACCCCGTATTTGGGCGTTTTGGACCCACGTTGGACCCAACTTGGGGCCGAGGTCTTCCTTAGAGCATCGGCACAGTTTGTTCGAGGTATTATTCGCGCCCCGCAGGTTGGCGACTGCTACGGACATTCAGAGCAGCCTTCACCCGGCACCCGGCGGCTGTATCGTTCATGGGGGCGACTGGATGTTCGAACGCCACTTCGTTGCGTACGGTGTGCGGATCGGACTCCGCACCGACTCGCGCGCGCTACTCGACGCGCTCGAACAGGATCCCGTCCGCATACCGCTGCCGTTCGGCTGGCGTATGGTCGGAGACCACGAACCTGACGCGCCCGTGTCCGTTCGGTACGAGCTTCTCACCGGCGGATCGGGTGGAACGTGTCCCTCGTACCGTGTCTATGCCGGAGTTGACCTTGTCGCGGACGTGGCCAGATTGACGGATGCCGCGCGCGCGCTGGCAGCACACGCGGAGTTCCTGGTCGCGGAGCGCGCGCCGGACCACCTCTTCGTCCACGCAGGTGTTGTCGGCTGGGAAGGCCACGCCGTCGTCATGCCCGGTGTCAGCTTCGCCGGTAAGACGACGCTCGTGCAGGCCTGGCTCGAGGCGGGTGCAACGTACTATTCCGACGAGTTCGCGGTTCTCGACCGCGACGGCAGAGTGCATCCGTTCGCCCGTCCGCTGGCGATCCGAGACGGCTCGACAGCGTTGACTCGCCGCGTGCCAGTCGCAGCACTGGGCGCCGAGACCGGGACGACGCCGCTGCCCATAGGACTGGTCCTGGTGACCGCGTACCGGGCTGGCGCTTGCTGGCGACCGCGCCGATTGACGGCGGCCCGGACGCTGCTCGCGCTGATGCGCCACACCGTCGCCGCTCGCGGAAATCCGGCGCACTCGATGCCCATTCTGAAGCAGGCCGTTAGCGATGGCATGGCGTTCGTCAGTCTACGTGGCGACGCTCGTCAGCTGGTGGCGCTGCTCAGACGCCACAGGCCCATCCTGTCCGCGGCGGCGCGACGAGGAGGGCTCTGATGTATCCCCGACAGTCTCCCACCACGCACACAGAGCAGCTGGGCGACGAAGGGTCAGTCTACGATTGGGCGCGCGGGCAGGTGCACGCCCTCAACCCGACCGCAGCGCGCGTGTGGCGGCTGTGTGACGGTACTACGAGCCCTGACGCGATTGCTGCGGCCTTGCGCGTGGAGATCGGTATCCCCGAGGCTGATGCGGTCGTCGATCTTACACTCACGCATCTCGCGAGCCTTCACCTGCTGGAGCTGCCCATCGAGTCACGCGGCGATCGGCCGGCAGCCACTCGGCGTTGGCTGCTCGGTCGCGGCGTGGCCGCGGCGATGCTGCCGGCGATCTACTCGATTGTGGCGCCGTGTCCCGTGGAAGCTCAATCGCCGAGGCCAGGCGCTCCGACGCTGACGAGCCTGTCGCCGAATCAAGGAGCCCGTGGCACCACCGTGGCCGTGACGCTGACGGGCACGAATCTGGTCGCCGGGGCCACGACGGTCACCGTCAGCGGGAGCGGCGTGACGGTCACCAACGTCACCGTGAGCGGCGCGTCGTCGCTGACCGCTTCAGCAGGAGTCGGGACGTCGCTGACCGCCAACTTCGTGATCGATCCGACGGCAGCGACTGGAGCCCGCACGGTGACGGTCACGACGGCCGGCGGGACGAGCGGTTCGCTCGAATTCACGATCAGTGCTCTACCAGGGCTGCCGACTGTGTCAGTGACGGCGAGCGCCAATCCCGTGGCGGGCGCGGCGACCACCTTTACCATCACCGCGGCGCCGGCACCGGGCAGTGGCGCCACGATTCAGAACGTGCGGGTGACGTTCGGTGACGCCACGCCTGCGGTGGATCTGGGAGCCGTTAGCGGGCCGACGACCACCCAGCATCTGTATGCGGCTGCTGGCACGTATATCCTGGCGGCCACCGCCACCGATACCGGCGCCAGAACCGCGACCGTCTCGATCCAGGTGGTGGTCGCGGCGCCAGGGTCGCCGACCCTGTCGGTGACGGCGAGCGCCAATCCCGTGGCGGGCGCGGCGACCACCTTTACCATTACCGCCGCGCCGGCACCGGGCAGTGGCGCCACGATTCAGAACGTGCGGGTGACGTTCGGCGACGGCACGCCCGCGGTGGATCTGGGAGCGGTCAGCGGGCCGACGACCACCCAGCATCTGTATGCAGCTGCCGGCACGTATACCGTGGCGGCCACCGGCACCGATACCGGTGCCAGAACCGCGACCGTCTCGATCCAGGTGGTGGTCGCGGCGCCAGGGTCGCCGACCGTGTCGGTGACGGCGAGCGCCAATCCCGTGGCGGGCGCGGCAACTACCTTTACCATTACCGCCGCGCCGGCACCGGGCAGTGGCGCGACGATTCAGAACGTGCGGGTGACGTTCGGTGACGGCACACCCGCGGTGGATTCGGGAGCGGTCAGCGGGCCGACGACCACCCAGCATCTGTATGCGGCTGCCGGCACGTATACCGTCTCGGCCACCGCCACCGATACCGGCGCCAGAACCGCGACCGCCTCGATCCAGGTGGTGGTCGGGGCGCCAGGGTCGCCGACCGTGTCGGTGACGGCGAGCGCCAATCCCGTGGCGGGCGCGGCGACCACCCTTACCATTACCGCGGCGCCGGCACCGGGCAGTGGCGGCACGATTCAGAACGTGCGGCTGACGTTCGGCGACGGCACGCCCGCGGTGGATCTGGGAGCGGTCAGCGGGCCGACGACCACCCAGCATCTGTATGCGGCTGCCGGCACGTATACCGTCTCGGCCACCGCCACCGATACCGGCGCCAGAACCGCGACCGCCTCGATCCAGGTGGTGGTCGGGGCGCCAGGGTCGCCGACCGTGTCGGTGACGGCGAGCGCCAATCCCGTGGCGGGCGCGGCGACCACCCTTACCATTACCGCGGCGCCGGCACCGGGCAGTGGCGGCACGATTCAGAACGTGCGGCTGACGTTCGGCGACGGCACGCCCGCGGTGGATCTGGGAGCGGTCAGCGGGCCGACGACCACCCAGCATCTGTATGCGGCTGCCGGCACGTATACCGTCTCGGCCACCGCCACCGATACCGGCGCCAGAACCGCGACCGCCTCGATCCAGGTGGTGGTCGCATGATCGCGGCGGCCGCCTGATCGATGCCGACGCTGTCTGAGAGCGCGTTCCGGTTCTTGTCGCTGTGCGCACTACCGCCTGGATCTTCGGCGGTCGCGCAACGTCTCCCGGCTGCGCTGTCAGTTGTCCCGTCACTTGACGAGCTCGCCATCGCCGGCGAACAGCACGGCATGGAGCCGCTCGTGCTCGCGCACATCGCGCGAACAGGTCTGGCGATTCCGTCCGACTTCCGTGCTCGCCTACTGGCGAGGTACACGCAGCACGCGCACGTGGCGGCGGTCCGGACGCGGGTAGTGGCTGACGTGGCCTGCGCGATGGCGCAGGCCAGGGTCCCATCCCTCGTCCTGAAGGGTCCCGCGCTCGCGCACCTGGTGTACAGCGATGCACGGCTCCGGCCTATGCGCGACGTCGACTTGCTCATACGCAAGGCCGACGCCGGCCGCGCGCTCGACATCCTGATGCGCTGCGGATTCAGGCCGGCCGGCACTGCCGTCTCCTCGCGTCACCATCACCTGCAAGGGATGGCAAGAACCCTGGAGGGGGCGACCGTCACGATAGAGCTGCACCACGAGCTGATGGTGCGAACGCCCTTCACCGAGACGTGCGGCTATGACGATCTGATTCGACGGTCTCAGCCGTTCGAGTGGGGCGACAGGTCCTACCTGACGCTCGGGCGCGAAGACATGCTGTGGCACGTGTATGCCCATGCGTTCGTGATCAACACGCTCCGTCCTGGCGCCATACGACTGCTGTCGGTCGCAGATCTCGCACACGCCACCGAGGCGTGGATCGATCAAATCGATTGGGTACGGCTCCGGAAGCAATATGGCGGGCGGCTGTTGGGATCGCTGCACGTGCTTCACGATCTGGTGCCGTGGTCGCCGCGCGTCGCGGAGCTGCTGGGCGAACAGATGGCGCGTCCGTCCACGGCCGTCCGTGCCTGTCCGATCGATTCGAATCCGGATTGGTCCCCAGCCTTGATACCGGTCGTATTCTGGCCGCCGGAGTGGTGGTTCCGGATGCGATACGGCATCACGACGTGGCCTCGTTGGATGTGGTTTCGCGCCGTCGGCCATCCCGCACGTCTCGCGCTCTCGGCAGGGCGGGCCATCATGACACGGCTCCCGAAATGGTTCGGGCTGCCAGGGACGGAGGTCGTCAAGTAAGACTCAGGGTCGACCTGAAGGAGAATCTGGCAGCGAGAGGCCGTAGTGTCCCGTGCCTGCGGCGAATCCGGAAGCTGGATCCTCACGCTGCTCGTGCGGAGTAGTTCAGCAATCCACCAAGCCGTTGGCGTCGCCGCACTCGACCGAGACACCCTTTCGCACGCTCACCGTCAATCAGTTCGGTGTCCAGCCCGGAGACGTGGGACACTACGCTGGCCTTTCCGAATGGTCAAGGAACGTCCTGCCGTGCGCCGAGCGTCTTTCGCGGAATCACCTTGCCCTTCACGATGACAGTCTCGATGGAATCCAGGGCCGCTACGCTGCTCAGCGGGTTAGCGTTGAGCAGCAGCAGATTCGCCATTTTTCCGGGTTCGATCGTCCCGTAGTCCCGTGACAGGTTGAAAAACCGTGCGTTCTCAAGAGTGGCCGCCTGGAGCAGCTGTCCTGCCGGAATGCCGACTGCCTCGAGCGCCCGCAGTTCGAGAAACCCGTTGTATCCGGGCGGGTTCGCAAATGTCGGCGCGGATGGTGTATCGCTGCCAAACAGTAGCCGTCCGCCGTCGCGAACGAATTGCGCCGCTGCTCGCTCGCCACGGCGCTGGACGTCCAGCAGGATTTTGCGCATGCGGTCCGCTGACAGTTTCTCTGGGCCCGCCGTCTCGCGCGCAAACCATTGGCCGTCGGAGGTCCGATACCACTTGATGAGGTCACCGGGCAGGACTCGTGCGAGCTGCGGATCGTCGAGGAAGTCGCTTGTGAAAAGGTCCGCGAGGCCCCCGATAACGCGGACAGTCGGCATCATCCCGATTCCGCTTTTGCGCTCTGCCTCGAGCACAGTCTTCACACTCGCGGGCAGCGTGTTCCGGTCGGCGTCCGACTCGCCCCAGTTCCAGAGTCCATGCACGACCGCGTCGACCGGGACATCGGCCGCAAATCGATGCGCCGTGAGTGAGTTCGCGTGAAGGAGCAACGGAAGGCCGCGCCGATGGCTCGCGTCGCGCACGTCGCGCATTAGGTCGGGCGTCGGCACCGGCAATCTGCCTCTGAGCTGGCCGAAACCGGACTCGTAATGCGCTTTGACGCATACGCCGCCGGCGTTCGCGACCCGTTCGACCGCGGCAGCTGGTGTGTGATCCTCAGGACGAAATCGATCAGGAATTGCAGCAGCCTGTCGTGGGTCGTGGAGGAAGTTGCGATACCGGTCGAACCTCACGTCCTTCGGCAGGTAGACCATCGGGTAGCCGTTCGCGAGCGCAAGCGCATTGTCGCAATCAAAGACTACAGGCCCAAGTTCGGCGTTCTTGATGCGATCGACCGCCGCTCGATTGATCACGTTGAGGTCCACGACCGTCGTGAATCCGAAGTAGAGATAACTGCGCGGCAGTTGCGCCACGTAGGCCTCGGCGATCTTCGGGTTGGCGGCTTCATGCTCGGGCAGCAATCCCGGAACGCCCGCCAGATGCACGTGTCCGTCAATCAGGCCGGGCATGAGGAACTTCTCGCTTCCCTGAACGATCGCGACCCTGACGTCCGCGCCGCGCGGGCTTTCCTGTCCGACCGAAACAATGCGGCCGTTACGCACGACAACATGAGCGTGTGGAATCGGCTGATCGCGTTCGGGAGAGATCAGCGTGACGTCGCGGATCCAGACGTCACCAAGGGCCAGAACCGATGCATCAGATTCGCTGTTGTTCGCCGGACCGCATGCCCAAGCCAGGATGAGCACTGCCGCCAGCAATAAGGCACGCGTCGGCCAACCGCTCTTAGAGAGCGTCCACAGAACAGTGCTCACCATGCGCGCGTGTTTCATCGTGGTCCTGCTCGCGGCTGATTGTGCCGCGCGCTACGGAGCGCCAGGCGGACTCCAGCTGCTTCGCGATGTCATGTCGCCGGGCCGGAACATTCGCTCGAGCAGCTCCTTGATCGTCCGCACGCGCGCGCTGCCGAAGTCGACCATCAGGGGGTGTCGGCGATCGTGCCCGCTTCAACGGCCCGCTCGTACGGCGCCCATTCCGGCCCATTGAAGTGCGCATTCTTGATGCCGACGATGACACCCTTGTGCTTCAGCGCCATATCGGCCGTCGGCTTGACTTCCATGTCGGCGAGTTTCTGCTCGAACTTGCCGCCGCCCATCCCGTGGCCGACGATGTTGAGGAAGGCGGCCGGCATCCGCAACCGTCGTGACGCAGCGTCGCAACGAGAAGGCGTCGATGGGCGGCACAGTTCATCGTGACTGCTTCATTACTTCGCGGGAACCAGTGTGAGCCGATGCGCGGCGGCTTCCTCGACCGACGCCCGCCGGTATCGGAGCGGAAAGTATTGCCCCTTCGCCCAGGGCTCGCGGAGATTTCCATAGAACGGGCTGCCCGGTTGTCCTGATTGCCCCGGCGTGTTCGTGGCTCGCGAGTTGTCGAGATCCGCGAAGTCGATCACGTGACGATACGTGGCGCCGATCGCCGCGACGGTTTCCCCCCCGCCGTCCCGTTCGATCCCAGGCAGGTCGTACACCTTGAGCAGAGAGTGAGGGAACTCGCTGCGGTTCAACCGTCCCCACCGCCATGTCTGCCGGTCTGGTCCCAGTGATTGCCGCAGCGTCTGCACCGCCCTCTCCAGCGCCGTTCGGGCCTGGGTGAGGCGAGCGTTCGTCTGCTCGGCGGCACCGAGACGAAGTGCCGACGAACCGACACCGCCCCTGGTCAGCCACCCCTCCGGCTCCACCCCACCGCGCAAAGACCGCGCGGCGGGGACCCCGGGCTGCGGCGCCTCCTCGTCGAGGTTGCGGCGCCAGTGGTTGTGCAGCGACGGTGCGACGCTGCCGGTCACGTAGCGGCCATCCCATTCGAGGATGGTCTGCCGCGCCCACTCCACGTCCGCAACATCCGAGCTCCACCCGCGCAACAGCGATTTCTCCGCCTCGATATAGGGCCACGAGGAATCGAACTGGAAGCGTTCGAAGTCCTCCGCTCGAAGTCCCGTGGCGGTTCCGAGCAACTGGTTCAGGCGGTCGAAACGGCTGTAGGGCGCGCGCTTGAAAAAGAGCGGCGGAGAGTAGCCCGCAGGATGGATGTTGTGGTTGGCTGTCGCAATCCATCCCCGCTCCGGGTTGTACTCGAAGGGCAAATCGTCCCTGAAGCCGTTCCAGGTGTACTCGCCCGTCCCCGGGACCGGCAACCGGCCGTCCCAGCCGCCCGCACGCCTGGGAGTGAGCGCCGAAGCATGCCATCCGATGTTGCCGTCCACGTCGCCACAGATCATGTTCTCCGACGGGGCGAGGTAGTACCGCTGGTACTGGAGGAACTCGCGGCACGTGGGCGTCAGCGTTGCCTGGTTCAGGCGAAGTGCGCCGAGATACTCCGCTGTGCCCCGTTCCTGCAGGGTGGATCGCAACGCGTACGCCCGGTGGCGTACACGGTCTTCGAAGAAGATGGGACCGTGCCGGCTGTACTTCCGCTGAATCCTGCGCGGGGTTTCGCCGCGGACCGGGATGGTGTCCTCGACGACGCGCAGCGGATACCACTGACCTTGCCACTTCGCCTGGTTCGGGTTCTCAGGGTTCAGCTCCTCCACGAACACATCGTCGTAGTCCGTTCCGACGATCGTGAGGCCCCATCCGACGCGACCGTTGTGTCCGATGGCTACACCGGGGATGGCAGGCTCAGTGGCGCCAACGACATCCCATCCCGGGGCGTTCAGGTGGACGATGTAACGGAGTGATGGACTGGTGACCTGCCGATGCGGATCGTTGGCGAGGATGACCGCACCGCTGGCCGTTCGCTTCCCGCTCACGACCCAGTTGTTGCTTCCCGGGGAATGTTCCGGCGTTCCGAAGTCGAGCGAAGCCTCCGCACCTGAAGCATCGCGGAAGGGCTCCAGCAACGGTGGTCGCGGGAACGGCACCACGGGGAGTGCGCCGCCCAATGCGTCCAGCACACCCTCCGAGAGAATGGACATGTCGAGGCCGCGCGGAAGCGGGACCTCGATGAACGGGTCCGGCCGGCTCCGTCGCGTCGCTTCCGCCGGTCCCAGGCGCGCGACGGTCAGTGCGAACCTGATCTCCGAGCGCGCGCTGGCGAGCGATCGTGCAGGCACCCGCAGCACGACATCGTTCAACGTCCAGGGGGCTGGGGTGATGCCCGTGAGCTTGAACTCCACGGGCAGGTTGTCGCGGTGCCCCTCGATGTACGCGTTCACGCCGTTGGCAAACGCGGTGAAGATCTCGCGCGCCTGCGGGTGGTAGCTGGTGAACTCGGTGTCGTCCCAGGGGCCTTGATACTGAATCAGCCTGAGGAGCCGATCGTGCTCGACAGCTTGCGGGCCGACGATCTCGGCCAGGCGCCCGCCGTTGTAGCGCCGCCACAGCTCCATCTGCCACAAACGATCCTGGGCCTGCACATAGCCCTGCGCAAAAAACAAGTCGTCGGTGTTCCTGGCGTAGATGTGGGGCACGCCCCAGCGATCGCGGATGACCTCGACCGTGTCGCGAAGCCCGGTAATCACGAGCCTGCCGTCGATCTGGCTCAACGACGCCTTCGCCAGATCGACGAAGCGCGCGTCTGCCGTCCCCTGGCCAGACGGCACGACTCGCGCGAACAGCCCGACCGCGGCGAGCAACAGCGTCACGCACCATGCCGGGTGCCATCGCAGGCCGTTGCGCATGACGCCTCCTCGGGTCAAGAACGCCCGGTACTGGTCAGAACGAATGTGAACAAATCAACTTGTGGCTTCCGGCTTCAGCCGGAAGGCAGCGGCCGGGATTGACTTCCGCCTAAAGGCGGAAGCCACGCAACACACTAACTAACAGGCTCTCTAAAGGCGGAAGCCACGAGACGGTTGAAACGACTCCTAGAAGGTCACTCGCACCCCGAGCTCCATCTGGCGCATCGAGGATGCCGACGTGACTCGTCCGAAGTTGGCCGCCCCGAACGTGGTGTTCGGGGCGCCCCAGTTGACCTCGTTGAACACGTTGAACACCTGCGCCTGCACCATGGCTCGTGTGCGGCCCGCGACGTTGAAGCTCTTCGACAGGGCGAGGTCCGTCCTGCTGAAGCCCGGCCCTTGCAGCATGTTGCGCGGGGCGTTGCCGAACGTGAACTGCGCCGGCTGCGCGAAGGCGGTCGGGTCGATGCAGTTGATCAGGCCAAGCCCGGAAGGATTGGGCTCGCAAGTCAGCTCGACATCCCTCAGCACATCGGGTCGCTGCGGGGTCCGGCCGACATTCGCGCGGTCGCCCTGAATGGTGACGTTCAGGGGCGAGCCAGTCTGGAACGTCGCCACCCCGCTCACCTGCCATCCTCCGAGCAGCCCGCGCATGAGCAGGCTGCCGGAGTTCCTGAAGAAGGGCAGCTCGTAGATGCCGCTGAACACGAAGCGATGCGGCACATCCCAGCTCGCCCGGGAGTAGTCGCTCCAGATGTCGAAGTCGTTGACGATGGCCCCGCCGCCGTTCGAGTGGTCGGCCATGTCCAACGTCCGCGACCAGGTGTAGTGCGCGTTCAGCGAGAGCCCGTCCGTCATCCGGCGGCGCAGCACGAACGCGAGCGAGTCGTAATTGGCGATGAGGTCGTTCTCGATCACCCGGATACTTCCGAAGTTGGGATTCGGCCGGCGCGCCTGAATCGGCCCGGCGGCGGGCGCGGGCGTATTGATGAAGAAGCTGCGATCGAGGTTCTTCGTCCTGGACGCGAGGTACTGGACCTCGGCGACCGTCGACCGCCACAGCTCGCGCTGGACGTCGAAGCTCCACTGGTTCTTCCACGCGTTCGGCAGATCGCGGTTGGGCGTCGTGATGTCTGGGGGTGACGTGGTGGCGACACCGCCGGTGGGCTGCTCGAGTGTCAGCGTCGGGTTGGCGGTGTCGTTGTTATAGGTAAACCGCGGGGCGAGCGGCGGGTTGTTCGTCAGAAACGTGAACGTGTTCATCTGGTTCGGGTTGAAGTAGATACCCCAGCCGCCGCGGAGCACCGTCTTGTCGGTCAGCCGGTAGGTCGCGCCGAGCCGCGGCGCGATGTCGCCGTGGTTCGGCTCGTGCAGCCGGAACCCGGGCACCGGGTAATCCGCCGGGTTCGCCGACGGGATGATTCGCGTGAAGTCCTCGTTCAGTTCCGAGGCGAAGCCGGCGTAGGTCTGCGCCACCGTATTCAGCTCGTATCGCAGGCCGAGGTTGAGCGTCATCTTCGGCGTCGGCTGCCACACGTCGTTCACGAAGAAGCCATTCCGCCAGTGTCCCACGTGAGCCGTCACCATCGAGGCGATCGTCACGACGCTCCGCGGCACGCCGAGCATGAAGTCGGACATGGAGTAGCCCGACATGTCGCCGGTGAAATTGAACTCGCCGCGAGGCTGGTTGCCCGACTGCCGCCACGTGGCCATCCGGCGGGTATCGAACCCGGCGCGAAGGTTGTGCGACCCGCGCGTATAGGACAGCACGTCCGAGAGCTGGAACGTAGTGTCGTACTGGTGCCAGTTCGTGCCTCCCTGGCCCAGGCCACTGAACGCGCTGATGCCGAAGTTGGGGATCCCGTGGTTCTCGTAGACCACGTCGGCGTCGAAGCCGGGGATGCCGAGGGCCGAGCCGGCGCCCTCGATGCCGTTCACCCAGAAATAGTTCAGGGTGTCCACGTCCATCCGGTGGTAGCCGATCCGGAAGTCGTTGTGGAGGTTCGACCCCAGCGAGTGCGTGTACGAGCCGAGCCAGTTCTTGTTGACGCGCGGCTGCCAGACCGGCTGGATCTCGAGGGCTGACGGCGAGAGGACCTCGTACGAATCCAGCCAGCTGTAGCGGAACGAGAGCCGAATCCTGGTCCCGATGTTCTGATCGGCACGGAACAGCACCTGGTCGTGCTCGTCCTTGTCCACCGCGGGGCCCTGATAGTTGGACGCGGTACCGGGCATGTTCGCCAACGGATAGTACTGGAGCAGCTGCCGCGAGACGGGCGAGAGCATTGTGGCCGGGATGATGTTGCCGGCGAAGGGCTCGCGGGTAAACGGGTTCCGGATCTGCGTGGAAACTTCGGAGAAATCGCCCCGCCGCATTTTCTCGGTAGGCACCGACACGATCGGACTCGTCTGTTCATCCTGGCGGATACCCTCAAACGCGCTCATGAAGAATGTGCGGTTGTGCCCCTGGTAGACGCCCGGGATGACCACCGGCCCGCCCAGCACCGCGCCGTACTGGTTGCGCTCCGACGGGTTCTTCGGGATCGCGCGGTTGTCGAAATAGCCGCGAGCGCTGAGCGATTCGTTCTGGAAGAACTCGTAACCGGAGCCGTGGAAGGCGTTCGTGCCGCTCTTGGTGACGACGTTCACGTGGACGCCGAGGAAGGAGCCGTACTCCGCCGACGTGCTGCCGGTCTGGACCTGCACTTCCTCCACCGCGTCCTGGATGGGCCGCATGCTCGTCATGGCCAGCAGGTTCGAGCTCGAGCTGATCCCGTCGAGCGTCATGTTGTTCTGGATGCTGCGCTGGCCTGCGCCCCGGAAGCTGAAGCCGATGTCGCTGGTGCTGCCGGCGAGCACCCCTGGCGTCGTACTCGCCAGCGACCAGACGTTGCGCCCTGCGATCGGCAACTCCGACACGGCGCGTGCATCGATGGTCTGGGAGAGTGCCGCCCGATCGGTCGCCAGCACGACCGCCTTCGCCTCGACAGTCACGGTTTCCGTGCGCTCGCCGACGTCCAGCGCAGCATCGCGGCGGACGACCTGGTTGCCGGCGACCTGAAGGCCCGTCACCTGAAAGGTTTTGAAGCCCTGGAGCGCGATCGTGATGGAGTAGCGCCCGATCCGGACGTTCGGGATGTTGTACTGCCCCTGCTCGTTCGTGAGCGCCTCGTAGGTGTCCTGGGTCTCG